>VOFK01003277.1_pt1 | contig 45488 bp, 64 predicted proteins | sample 5384121 | NCBI WGS metagenome assembly VOFK01 (sample SAMN12384730, study PRJNA508395) | human gut metagenome | isolation source: healthy gut J | host: Homo sapiens | reverse complement strand
GCCCCGTAAGGTGAAAATCACGCCAGCGAGCGGTACTTCGGCTACGGCTACCTCAACGGTACGCCCATGCCAGAGCGCGGTGCTTCTTGCGGAAGTTGAGGGTTCATGGGGTGGAACCCGCCAATCAGCACCGACCTTATCGTAGAACGACCCAGAATTTCCCGGCAAAGCTGCTGTATCAGAGACCTTGACCGTGACACGAATGTGTCCCACGCAATTTTGCAGACCCTTAACCTGAACAACTGCACGGCATTGAGGTCGCTGGAACGGTGCGCGGCCTTCAACGCAGAAAACGCCGCCCGCCAATGCGCTGATTGAGCTACGAATTGTAAAGCTCGGTGAGCCTCAAATGATGAACGGCTTGCTTTCCGAAAGTTTCACAAACATAAAATCCTTTCTGGGCAATGCAAACTGGAGGTGCTTTCTCAGCCGGAAACCTATAGTCTCTTTGCACCTGATAAGAAGTCTCGTCTTTAATGAAGGGAGTTTGACTGAAGTACCCAGTACAGATCTTTCAGCCCCACCCAATCCTTGAATCATTTGGCCTCGAGAGTCCTACCCAGATATAATCCCATCAGATACAACTTCAGAAAACCAATATTACCAAGTATACGCTAACAAATAATTCAATGCTTTTCCAGGTCCCATAGATGATATATCCCTCCCTAATGTAATTTTTCCGCTCTGTTATAGCAGTGAATTGATAGTCTTAAGTTAAATACGACACCCTCCATCCAACTAAAAATCTTCAAGATAGAAGTAACGCCCTATTTCACTCTTTGTTTCTCAATCGCATTATATTGCAAAAAGTATGAAATTTGAAAAACGGAAAACAGATTAATCTTAGTATCTAAGGCAACACAGTCCAAGTATCAATGCTCTGTCTCTTTGTCCTATTTAAATTACTGGATTTCAATGCAGCAGAATTTGTATTTTTCCGCTTCCGCATGGGCAGTAGTCGTTTCGCCCTATTTTTCCATGGACCATTTTTGTATTGCAAAACCCAGTCCTGCGCCTTCACACATCCTATACGCCGGATGCGTTCTATATCGTCCCTTCAGGTCTGAAAAGAAACACTTCTTTCCTTCTGCGGAAACCAATTTGTTTTTTCTTTCATCGTACTCCAGTGAAATCCACATAACAGGGATTTTTTTCGTTTCTGGATGCAGCAGCATAAGCATAATCAATCTGTTCCTGAATTGATACTGAATTATACCAGGCATAGATATAAAGGCGCAATATTTGATTTCCCCTGAACGCCGTCAACGGCACAGCGCGCTTCAGTTCTCTTTGGCGTCTAAATGCATATTCAATTTTATCAGCTAATTCTTCTCTTGCATCTGATGCTAGATGCACAGCACTTCGGCGGGATCACAGTCCAGAATATTCATCATTTGCACAAGCAGCTTTGTGCTGGGAATCGTCATGCCGGTTTCAATATGGCTGATATGTGTAGACCCCACATCAGTCATTGCAGCCAGCTGCTCCTGCGTCAGGTTTTCCGTATGCGCGCTTCCATGAGCCGCGCGCCTATAAATGCGTAGTCTATCATACAAACAAGTCTCCTGCAGATGAAGTGTTCTTAACTTGTATTGTATGTGCATTTTGCTCATGTTTTAATATCCTAAATGTGTAACCGCCTATATACTTATAGTCGCAGGGAAATTTATGCCGTTTTTTGGTACATCAGAGTATTATTTTGCCTAATTAAGCCGAATTTTTTCGTTGAAAGGTCAACAAATCTCAAAAACCGGTTCGCAGCACAATTATAGCGCACACGCCGACAAAAGCGAACCATCCTACCACGCTGCACGCTTCCTGTTTCACCGCTGCCCTAACTGCTCCGTCACGGCAAAGTGGTTTTTCTCATACCGGATCAGCCCGTCCCGCTGCATGAGGGACAGCTCGTTGGAAAGCGCGCTGCGTTCTACGCTGAGATAATCCGCCAGCTGCTGGCGGTTGTAGGGATGTCAATTCATAGCTGCCGGTGCGCTTGATGCATTCCGAGAAGTAGGACAACAGCCGCTTTCGAATGGACTTGGGGCCGGTGTGCAGCACCCGGCGGGAGAGCTGCAAATTCTTCCCGGCGGAGGTGGGTAATCAGCAGGTTCCGCAGCAGCCGGAGGTGGTGGGGACACACCTTTGGCGCAGGGCTCCAGTACCTGCCTGATGTGCAATAGCAGCACCTCCGTGTCCTCGGCGGCGGTGACATTGACCATCAGCGCTCACCCGGTACGCAGGCATACGCCTCCGCAAAGATGCCGCCCGCGCCCACGCTGCTGAGGGACGCCGTTGTTGCCCCCCACACGTCCCCATCTCGATGATGACCCGGCGGACAGCACCACGCCCAGCTGCTCCGTGGCGTCCCCGGCAGGATTACCCGCGCCTTTTATAGGGTGTTTGCGGCAGCGCAGGCAGCGCAGCATTTCCTCGTCCAAGGCACCGTCATGCCCTCGAAAAAGCGGGGTGGCTCCCCCAAATTGATCCGCATATTTTTCCTTCGTTATGCGCCAACAGACCTCTGGCAAATTATGATAGTAAACAAAGCCACAAAGTCAAGAAGAAACCCGCGAGGACAAAATGAGTGAATCATTGAGATCGACAGGGGACAAGTGCGCGAACGGTTCTGGAAGTTCGCGCCGCCGTCCGCAGTGGCGCCATCGCCTGGTGGCAGGGACGGCAAGCGGCTTCCATTAGTGTGGATGATCGCGTGACTGGCTTCGCGACCACCACTGGGCCACCTGTAGAGTCGGGAGACGGCGGGCTCGGCGACGGCGGCCGCGGCACAAGCAGCGGAAAAATGTGGAAGGAGGGCATGACTGTTCCCTGCGGCTGCCCCGCGCGGGCCAGTACCGGAACATTCAGCGCGAGGCGCCATAGCCCGCCGCGGAAGCAATCTCCCGCGCTGAGCAGAGTTGCCCGTCCCAGTGGCCGGTGCAGACTGCTGATGCCGGTGGAATGCGCCCTTTATGTTTGACATGGCGCATCGGCCGCTCACCGCCGCCGACTGCACCGCCTTACGCCTACGCGCCGTCACCTGAGCGGTTGCGCATGTTTCACAGGCACATCATCGCTAGTGGCTGCCCTGCAAAGCGGGACAGCGTGACCAGCCCGGAAAAGCTGACGGAGATCAACCGGGAGCAACCGACATCAAAGCGTCGTCCGCTCGTGCACCGTCGTCCGGCATGGAGCGTGCGCGGGCGGCTCCGGCAGAGTGAAAAGCTCACCTCCGTGCGCCGTGGCCGGCGGCGCTGGAGGAGTAAAACACAGGAGAACAATGAAAGAGTGGTATTATGAATACGTTTGTACAGAAAGCTAACAGAGAAAGCGTGCAGGTTACCTGAGGGTACCGCCCCTGGTGCACCCTGGAGCTTAAAGCCGAGGATTTCGAGTGCCCTCTGTGTTTGTGTAAGACAGCTTCGAGGAGGTATTTGTTTCTCTAAAAGGGAGTAAAGACGATGAGCTATGGAAATTCAAAGACATTCGAATTGATGGGACGGGCAAAAGATGGACTTTTCCCCGCATTGAAGTGCAAGGCACCCATGGGGACCGCATATCATCTTCGAGCCTGTTCCCCAAATTGTGCGCCCCTTGCGGGCTGAGCGTCACACGGAGAAGCGTGAGCAGCAGGAATACTGGCCAGATCACTTTGGTTTTAATGGAGTGAGAAAGGAGAATTAACCCCCTGCATGAAGCTGCCGAAAACTGCAGCGACAAAGCGGGTTTCGGTGACCGGATGCTTGGCAGGCGCAAAGCGAAGGCCGAAGAAATCTGTTTATGCTGGCGGGCGAAGGGTTACATTAACATCCAGACCCTTTGAGCCGCATCCATTACCGTAATGCGCCGTCATGGAAGCTAGCCAAGCCATGAGCACTACACCGAGCAAAGCGGGTGAGTGGAATTCGCCGTCTGGTTCTTGCCGTGGAAGCTAGCCAGCGTTATTGCAGCCCCGCCCCCTTCAAGCCGCTGGCCTTTGAACTAGTCCCAGCGATCATTGTGAAAAGCAGACCGGATTTCGCCAAACGCGGCTGTTGAACTCCCGGACCACGCCGTCGGCCGATTATGTGCGCGGGAGCCGGTAAAGGCATGTCCACGGTGTGAGCCGCGCCGTGGGACGACGTGTTCGAGCTTTCGCTGCATGAACGCGGTATCGGCTCTCTTTTTCAGCAGTGAGATTCTGGCCCCTCGGCACTGCTTCAGGCGCATAAGCTCTTTCTGGCCAGCAAGGCGAAAAGTCAAAGTCCCTGAGGATACCCAGCGCCAGTGGAGAAATTCGCAGTAAAGAACCCGAGATGCAGGTCTTGCATTAAAAAGCAGAGAATCCTTGCGTTAGTCGCGGCTGCGAGGGAGTATTTCGCAGCCGCGCGGCTTTTTGGGCTTTTTGGTTTTTCGCAGAGGTTTTTGCTGCCCTGCCTTTTTGCCCTTAATCGCTTTATTTTCAGCGAATTTAAGATATATTTCATTAAACTCCTTTCGTTTCTTACCAAAGATTTTAACCCATTCGCTTTATTATGGTAATAAATGCAGCATGTTCATCCCCACCAGCGCCGCCCCTCTTCCGCTGCGGCTGTGGAGACAGTAAAATAAACAGTCCTTGGTGGCAGAAACGCCGCAGAAGAACGTGACGGCAAAGCACTGCTGAGGAACGAACATGAACACGAAGAAATCAATGACATTGCCGTTGGCAGTCGTGCTGGTGTTTTCTGGCCTGCGGCGCAGGGGCGGCGAGGGATCGCGGCGACATGGACAACGAGCCGAAGAGCGCTGATGAGGCGGCTGCCATGCAGCCGCGAGCTGACAGCGCAGGAGGCGTTATTCTGGCGGAGAACACAGCACTTTGGAATAGGGAATTCAAGTAAGCAGCGTGGACAAGTGTAAGATCATGATGGATATTTGGGCAAAAAATTCATGCGACTTCCTGTTGGAAACCACCGCCAAGGATCAAGCTGCAGACAGCTGAAGCTGCCTCTTCGAGTGCGGAGAAGATCCGCGCACATCGGGAAACAAGCTGGCTGCACTGAGGAAAAGTATCCCGGAGATCATGCAAAATTTGACAGATATGAATATGCTGACGGATGGATATGACACGATGCCCGACAGCGCAATATGACAATAAAACCGACGGCGCATGCAACATTGCAGGCAATAAAACCGGATAGCGGCAGCACGGGCAACACCCCGGACAATGGCAGCACGGGCAACAAGACGCTAGCGGCAGCACGAGCAAGGACATGATAAAGGATGATCAGCAGCTCAAGCCGGAAGTTTCCTGCCTTTGAGGGCAAGGATCTGACGGAATACGGTAAAGAGCAGGGATCTGTTCTCCGGCGTGGCAACGTGGTGGATTTTTGGTTCACCACCTGCGGTCCCTGTGTGCTTGTTTTCAGCGTGATCTTGGACGCGCTGAATTGCTGAGCTTCCGGCAAAACGGGGCGGTGCGCTGATCGGCATCAATGCCTTTACGCTGGATTTCGCAACGAGGTAAGTAAGGGCTATCTCTGACGCCAAGGACAAAGCTGACCTTTCAGAGCGGTGCCACCCCAATTTCAGACAACGTAATTTTGACGGGCAAAGGAAAGTGGCAGTTTCGTGGAGAGTATCTACGCCTATCCCACCACTCCATTACGTAGTCAAATCGCAAAGTATCCACATTGTGGGAGTTATCAACAAAGGCGCACAGCCGATGGGACCGCAAGCCCAGATCGACAAGGCACCTCATTGCTGATATGGCTGAATCCAATATTCCTCGGGGCGTGGCGCTATTATGAAAGAAAAAGAATTTGTAAGCTGACGGAGTAATTTCTCCCCAGGCAGCCATTGCCCTGCCCCGGTAGCAGTGCCGAGGGTGGCTGGCCTTATCGCGTTATGTATGTTTCGCCAGGCACCTGCGCTGTTGGCATCCAGCCCGTGGCTCTCCACCGGCTTCTTCTTCTGGCTGCGTCCCCTGGTCGCTGCTGTCCTGGGCCGCGGCAAAGGGCAGGATGGCGACGGGCGGAGTAATCTCTTTGCCCCCTTTAAAGCAGGAAACGTCAGTTTTTAATGAAGCGTGTTGGCTCTTTCTTTTTTCTTTGCCTCGGTGGTCGTTAAGTTCTCAGCGCTGCGCCGCAGGATTCCGGCAGCATATAACGCGGAAACGCATTACCGCAGGGTCGGACATGCCGGACAGTCCTCGATGCGTCCGGCGAGAGGGTATGTATATGGACACCACGGAAAATGTCATCTATCTGGCAGGCGGCTGCTTCTGGGGCATGGAGCAGCTCATGCATATCCCCGGCGTCATCGACGCCCAGAGCGGCTACGCCAACGGGTACCTGCGAGGCGGACGCCACCTACCAAACCGTCTGCAAAGGCGACACCGGCTTCCGGAGACCGTTCGGGTGGAGTATGACCCTGAGCAGGTGAGCCTCGGATGCCCTGCTGCTGGCTTACTTCTACGTCATCGACCCCACGGTGCAGAACCGGCAGGGGCAACGACCGGGGCAGCCAGTACCAGACCGGCGTGTACTACACCAACGACAAAGCCAGAATGGTGGAAGCGCATCGCGGAGCTCATCGAGCGGGCCGCAGTGAGAAATTTTTCGTGGAGATCGGCCTGCTCAAGAACTATTATCCCAAGCCGAGGAGTACCACCAGAACTACCTGAAAAAGAACCCCACCGGCTACTGCCACATCCCCCGGGCGGAGATGGAGCTGTTCTCCAGGCTTCAAATCGATCCGGGCGACCGGAAGCCCGCGGCGGAGAATTATCCGGGACACGCTGACGGCGGAGCAGTACCGCGTCACGCAGGAGAGCGGCACGGAGCGCGCCTTTACCGGAGAGCTCTTTGACAAGCCGAAAAGGGCATCTATGTGGACATCGTCGGCGAGCCGCTGTTCTCCTCTACGGATAAGTTTGAGCGGCTGCGGCTGGCCTTGCCTTTACAGCCCATCGAAGGCCCTGCCGTGGTGGAACGGGCGACCTGAGCCGCGGCAGTGCCGCACAGAGGCAGCAGCCGCGCTGGCGACTCCCATTTGTCATAAACCACCGGCGACCTCGAGTCGCTCCAACGGGTGCGCTTACTGCATCAACAGCGCCGCCCCCTCCCGCTTTGTGCCGCCTTACGCGAAAAATGGATCGGAGCATAAAAGTTACGGACCCGTATGTCAGTGCCATACGGAGGGTCAAAGCCATGCCTGTAATGAACTCTTTGCCTTGAAGTGCTTTGGGCCTGGCTACGTGGTGAAGCGGCCTGATTAGTTTCCCGTTTGCGTTCCGTGGGTATGTTCCTTCTGTACTCAAGTCATCATTATTTTCAGCTGTAAGCACCATCAGCTGCCGCTCACCCCTCGATCCTCGCTGGATAGGATAGATTTTGCGTACTGACGAACTGTTTCATGAGCTTCCTCAGCCTTCGGTTTTGTTCAGCCAACAGCATACATATTCCGTGCGCAGCAATCGACGGGTTTTTTTCATAGCCTTCATGCCCCCTCAGCTGATCCCTTAAGTCCGCATTTCGTCCAGGGATCTCCTTTCGTTTTCCTGAGATCATTTCATTGCCATCTGGCTCTTGCTCATCAGATTGCCATATAAGCCACGATCCCATTTTGCTGGGCGAGAAGCCGTTTCATCATCAGCATGTTCGTTTACATCAAACCGCTGCTGATCCATCAACCGGTTGCACACCAGCACGCCGGTCGTGGCTACGATCCCGTTTTTCATCAACTCGTCAGAGGGGACTTTTGAACCACTCATCGGGCATATCCTTTAAGCGAAGTCCCTTTTGCGATTTGTTCATTTACCTTCATCTGGATCCAGAACGCCCGGGTTGCCTCTTCACTGCGGGAAAGTTCCAGTGCATTCCTTCCGTCATTGTTTACCGACCCCATTTTAATGGGCAGACCGTTTATCAGGGCGAAGGCCAGCCCGATAACCGCAAAGATCATCAGGATCGTCCAGCCCAGCGAACGGGCGGAGCAGAGGAAAGACAGTCCCACACAAAGCACGGCTGTGGCCAGGTTTATGATCGCACCGCCGAAGTTATATAGCATTACCGGCATTTTCCCGTCCTTCAAGTCGGGTGGTATCATCAAGCATTGGCCGCCGGTTCCGGCGATATGCAGCTTCCTGCATCGTATGCGGCCGTCGAGCTTTACCCACATCAGATTTGCGACCCGAAAGGAGCTGAAGCGGTAGCCGGTCATCAGGCCAAAGATCAAATGCCCCGCCTCATGGATAATGAGCTGAATCAGCATGGCGGCGTATATGCCGATAAGCATCAGCGCAGGGGTATAATCTCCGAAAAAAAACCTTTTTCAGACTGGCCCGCCGTATCCATATACATAAGATCGAATATGCCGCAGGCAGCACCAAGCAGCATGTAAACCACGTAAGTAATCCATTGTCCCTTGTTCTGTGCCGTTTTCTCTTTTTTCTTTTTTGTCATGAGACCTCCATTATTGGTTCTTCTGCATCTCCAATCATACCGGAATTATGAAAACAAATTGACAGCTACTGCAAGACAAATCCAAGCTTGTCCATTGACTAACTATTTTTAAGTTTAGCATATCTTTTTGCGTTTTTCTACCGCTTTTTCACCTGGCATTTGCCGCTGCCTTTTTCGCCGCCGAAAACAGGAGCGCGGATCATTCAGCTCTGCCGCAGCCCATTTCAGCGGAGCAGACACTATCCGCGCTGACGGTTAATTTGCGACGAATTTGCGCCAATGACATCGGGGGCGACATCATGTTATGCTGAATTGCAAATGAATTGTAAATGGAGGCGTGGTGACTTGTCCAGTTACAGCACGCGGCAGAGGAAGGCTCTTGCTTGCTCTATTTGAGCGCACCTGGATGGTGAGCTGCTGTCCGCAATGGCAAATGGTGGACGCTGGTGGATGAAAAAAATCAGTCTCAGCGCTGTGTATCGAAATCTTGTGCAGCTGGAAGCGGAAGAAAAGGTGCGCCGCAGCGCCAAAAGCGGGTCGCACGAAGCGTTTTATCAGTATCTTGACGCCAAAAGGGCTGCAAGGGCGCGCTGCACATGAGCTGTGTGAAGTGCGGCAAAACCTTTCACATGGCCGACAGCAACGCCGCACTGTTTGCAAAGCACTTGGCGCAGAACGAACAATTCACGCTGGACGCAGCCGACACGATCCTCTATGGGATCTGCTCGGACTGCAAGGGAAAATAACGAACAGAAGGGAGGACAGACCATGACGAAGAAATTTCGGTTTATGGTGCGCTTGTTGGCCGTAGTGCTGGCCGTTGTCATGCTGTCCTCTGCCGTCTATATTGCGGTCGAAGCCGATCATGACTGCTCCGGTGACGACTGCGCCATCTGCCGCCAGATCAGTATCTGCGAGAATCTGCTGAAATCTCTGGGGCTTGCCGGTGCTGCCGCAGCGATCTCCGCTGCGTTTACATATACCATGTGCAAGGCGATTCTGCCCTGCGCAGAGACGATCGACACGCTGACACTCGTTTCGCTCAAGGTAAAAGCTTTCGAATTAAAAACAGGACTTTTACAAGGGCGAAGTCTATCCGTTTTCGGATAGGCTCTTGCGGTTTTGCCGCTGCCCTTGTATTTTTGCGCCTATTTTTCAATAATTCGGAGGTTTTATCTATACTATGAAGAAAATTATCACCCTGGTTCTTGTGCTGGCCATGGCGGTCAGTCTGTTCACCGGCTGCGGCAAAAAGAATGCCGCAGAGACGGGCGAGAGCGATTCCAATAAACTGAGCGTTGTCACCACCATCTTCCCCGAATACGACTGGGTCAGAGGAAAATTCTCGGCGGCAAGGCTGAGAGCACCGACCTAACCATGTTGCTGGACAACGGTGTTGACCTGCACAGCTATCAGCCCACGGCGGATGACATCGTCAAGATTTCCGACTGCGACCTCTTCATCTATGTGGGCGGTGAGTCCGACGAATGGGTGGAGAACGTCCTGAAAAACGCCGTCAACAAGAAGATGAAAGTCATCAACCTGCTGGAGATGCTGGGCGATTCCGTGAAAACGGAGGAGATCGTTGAAGGGATGCAGGAGGACGGCCACGACCACGGTCACAGCCACGATGAACAGCTCACAGAGAATGACATCGAGGATCGCACCCTCTCCGGATTTCGCCGGTGCGTGGAAGTCCCCTGCACCCCTTTCTGCTGAACGGCATCTGGACAAATTCTGCGAGCACAGGGCGGAGGAGGACGAGACAGACCTGACCACAAAGGACCTATTGGGAGAAGGCTATAAGGCTTCGTGGCAATGCGACGCCGAAAGATCTCATCAACGGGGACACGATTACATTCACTTATGCAGACGGAAAAACCGTTTCCGCTGAATACACCTATGCCGGTTATCAGCCGAAGAATGACGAGGGGCAAGATTCGCAGCGTCCGTTATCAGCGGTTCGAAACGACCAGGCCGATGCGCCCAAATATGTGCAGTTCAACGACCATGGCCACGAGCCGGGCGAGGCAGAGCATTTCCATATCTACTTCGGCAACGACGGCTTCGATGCCTTCGATGAGTGCCAAAGTCGACCAATCCGTTTTTGTGAAGGACGCGCTTTCCGTAGAGGATATCCTTGACGAGCTGATGGGGCATGACCATGGGAGGAAGAAAGGACGAGCACGTCTGGCTGTCTTTGAAGAATGCCAAAACGCTGGTCGGCGCGATTGCCGATGCCTTGCAGGAGCTTGACCCCGATAACAAGGATACCTACGCCGCCAACGCATCTGCCTATATCGAAGAGCTTTCCGCGCTGGATGGCGCGTACCAGTCTGCCGTGGACGGCGCGGCGCGCAAGACCGTTCTGTTCGGCGACCGTTTCCCCTTCCGCTATTTGGCGGATGACTACGGTCTGAGCTACTATGCTGCCTTTGCGGGCTGCTCCGCCGAGAGCGAAGCCAGCTTTGAAACGGTTTCGTTCCTTGCAAAGAAGGTGGACGAGCTGGGACTTCCCTGCGTGCTGACCATTGAGGGCAAGAACCACAAGCTCACAGAAACCATCGTCCGGAGCACCGCCGCTAAGAACCAGAAGGTGCTGACGATGGATTCCATGCAGTCCACCACTTCCAAAGATGCGGCAAACGGTACGACCTACCTCTCCGTTATGGAGCGGAACCTCTCCGTGCTGAAGGAAGCACTGGGTTAAGGAGGCGGGATAATGGCTCAGCTCACTTGTCAAGAGCTCTGCGTCGGCTACGATGGAAAGGCTGTTCTGCAAGACCTCAGTTTTGCGGTCTTTTCCGGCGATTACCTCTGTATCGTAGGAGAAAACGGTTCCGGCAAGAGTACCCTTATGAAAACGATCCTCGGCTTGCAGATGCCCGTCAGCGGCAGAATTTTGACGGGCGACGGGCTGAGGAAAAATGAGATCGGCTATCTGCCGCAGCAGACTGTTGTCCAAAAGGACTTCCGGCATCCGTGAGAGATCATTCTCTCCGGATGCCAGGGCACGCGGCAGCCGCCCCTTTTACAGCAAAGAAGAAAAGAAACTGGCGGCGGACGCCATGGAGAAAATGCAGATCACTCCCCTTGCCAAACGCTGCTACCGGACACTCCCGGCGGCCAGCAGCAGCGGGTGCTGCTCGCCCGCGCCCTGTGCGCCACGCAAAAAATGCTGCTTCTGGATGAACCGGTCTCCGGCCTTGATCCCAAAGGTGACGGCGGAAATGTATGCGCTCATTCAAAAGCTCAATTACGAGGATGGTATCACCGTTGTGATGATCTCTCATGACCTGAGCGCGGCGCTGCAATATGCGAGCCACATCCTGCACATCGGGGACAGGGTGTTCTTCGGCACCAAGGCGGCCTACCTGAACGAGTTCCCCCAGGCATGGCAGAAAGGCGGTGAGGTGAAATGACGGCGATCCTTGAAAAAATCGCGTTCTACTGGACCTATCCCTTTGTCCGCTACGCACTCATTGTCGGTGTGCTGATCGCGCTGTGCTCGTCGCTTCTGGGCGGTGACGCTGGTGCTCAAGCGATTTTCCTTTATCGGCGACGGGCTTTCCCATGTGGCCTTCGGCGCCATGGCCATCGCCGCTGTTCTGAAGCTGACGGATGATATGCCCCTGACGCTGGGCGTCACGGTGGTCTGTGCCGTTCTGCTGCTCCGCACGGGGCAGAACACGAAGATCAAGGGCGATGCCGCCATCGCCATGATCTCTGTGGGAGCGCTGGCCATCGGGTATCTGCTGATGAACCTCTTCTCCACCTCGTCCAACCTTTCGGGCGATGTGTGCAGCACGCTGTTCGGCTCTACCTCCATCCTGACGCTCTCTCAAAGTGAGGTCCGGCTGTGCGTGGCGCTGTCTGCGGCGGTTGTGGCGGTGTTTCTGCTCTTTACAATAAAATCTTTGCCGTGACCTTTGACGAAGACTTTGCCAAGGCGGTGGGCACAAAGGCTGACCTGTACAATCTGCTGATCGCCGTCATCGTTGCCGTGGTCATCGTGCTGGCGATGAATCTGGTCGGCTCTCTGCTGATCTCCGCTGGTGATCTTCCCGGCGCTGTCCGCCATGCGCCTTTTCCAGAATTTCCGGTCCGTGACGGTCTGCTCCGCCGTACTGTCGGTGAGCTGCGCGGCGCTGGGGATTCTGGTCTCCATTCTGGCGGGGACGCCGGTGGGCTCCACCATCGTGGCGGTGGATATTCTGGCATTTTTGATTTGTTCGGCCCTTTTGGCCGCGCAGAGGGGAAGCGGGATGAAGCGGCTCCTCTGTCTGCTGCTGGCTGCCTGCATGATGGCTTCCCTCTGCGCCTGCGGGAAAGACAGTGAAAAGGACGCAGGAAATGATACGCTTTCTTCCGATGAAGAAGCGTCTGCATCGGCTGAGAGCATTCCAACGCCGAATGAACAGGAAACGCCGGAGGAATCTGAGCCGTCGCACCCTCTGCCGACAAAGTGGATGTGGATCTGACGATTGCTCAGCAGCACCATGGTCTATTCCGAGGTCTACAATATGCTCTACAATGACCCGGCGCATTACCTCGGCAAGACCGTCAAAGGCGCGAGGGGAATTTTCCATCTATCAGCTCGTGACGGACGGCGTTTTACAGCCTGACCCGGTATCCCTACGCCTGCATTATTTCAGACGCAGCCGCCTGCTGCGCTGAGGGGATGGAATTTGTGCTGGAAGGGATTATACCTACCCGGACGATTACCCGGAGCTGGGGGCGGAGATCACCGTCATCGGTGAATTTCAGTCCTATGAAGAAAACGGATGATATGGTACCATCTGGTGAACGCAAGGATGGTGTGATGCCGTGATAGCGCTGCATACATAGTAAGCGTGACGATTTCAGGGAGAAAGGTATTCCGGTGCTGCCTGACTGCAATTTATAAGAGCCGGACAAAGGACGTCATTTATCCCGCTGCAGAAAAATTCTCATGAGGAAAGCAGAGTGTTGAATTTGAGATGACTCCTTAAAAAATAGGCAGACTTAACATAAACTTTATTCCTGTTATGATAACATAATCTATAAATACCCTGCTCTGGACGGAACACTTCTGCAAGGAACCAGACAGGCTGCAAAAACAGAAATGATCAACGGTGGAGAATATGAATGACTTTTGAAATTCACAGTAATATCACAAATCGATCTATGACCGTAGCTGCCCGCGCGATGCGCAAGGCGCTGCGGCGAAAGAGAAGCATTATTTGGGCCATCTTCGGCTGGAGCGTCTTTTTATTCAATGCATTGCTGCTGATCCCATTCGATGGAGAGCCTTTTGTGCTTGATGTCAGAACGGTGATTCCCTGCTGGTAGAGGTGATGCTGCTGTCCGTTCTGCTGTTTCAGGACCGATTCAATGGCATGATCGCCCGCAAAAACGCGCTGGCGGGCACAAAGGAATATCATGTCGCATTCGGTGAGGATTCCTATACCGTCGTTACGGTGGCCACCACCTCCACATTCCGCTATGAGCTGATCGACGCACTGGCTGAGTCGCAGGACTACATCATCTTCTGATGAAAAAACGCTATGTGCAGCCTCTGGACAAGCGTACTCTTACCGGCGGGACGGTGGAGGAATTCAAACGATTTCTTGAGGAGAAGACCGGAAAGACGTTCCGGCGTGTGAAATGAACGATTTACTATAACGCCCTTTCGCGGGCTGCATTTGCTTCTGCTTTTGCTGACGGCAACGGCGGTGCTGCTCATATTCTTGCTGCTGCGCAAAAAAACGGAAGCACGGCGCTCCCGGTTTCTGATCGGCGCGTGCTTTTTTAATCTCGCGCTGTTTGCCGGCTACAAGCTCTCACTGTCCATGGACGCAGCGTATATCCGTGCGTACTATCCCAATGGCTTCAACATTTTCAATGAGCTGCCGCTGCACCTGTGCAACATCAATCTGTTCCTGATCCCGCTGGGCGTGTGGAAGAGGAACCGTTCGATCATGGGCTTTTCCTTCTTTGTAGCGCCCCTTGGCGCACTGATGGCACTGCTCTTTCCGGAGCCTCTGTTCTCCGGCTTTTCGCTGTTAATGCCGCGAATTTTTGGCTACTATGTGACCCACGCTCTCCTTGTTGTCTGCGGCCTGAGTCTGGCGACGCTGGGCTTTTACCGCCCCGACCCCAAGGATATCCCGCGGATCCTCAAGACCTTTGGCCTGCTTGCCGTAGGCGCTCATTGTATCAATATCCTGTTACGCCTCACGCTTTGTCCGGAGGCAAACTACTTCTTTACTTACGGCGCAGAGATCGGCGTGCTCAAGCTGTTTTGGCGTATCATCCCGGCGCCGCTGCTTTACGGGCTGCCGGCACCGCTGATCCTTGCAGCCTATATGTACGCAGTCTGTGCGTTGTCCCGCCTGACGCGAGGAGCGGAAGAAGTGCCTTTTTCATAAATTGGATAAGTTCCGCAGCAAAAAACAGGAGGATAAGACTTTGCTGCATAGAAATGTAAGAGGAATCGGAATCGCTCTGTGCTTATTGACTCTCTTGCTATCCCTGTCCGGGTGTGGTTCATTGAGGGATGACTCGCTTCTAATCGTCAACGCAGTGATCACGGAAGTTGATACAGGAAAGCAAACCATAACGGTAAAAGACGATGTCGATGAAAACACTTTAGGTGAAGAATGTCTGATAGCGACTGTTCGTCTACTCCTATGGTCTATTGCGACTTTGCCACGCAGAAGGTTACAAGGATTTCTTTTGAGGATTTACAGGTCAATGATAAGGGTTATTGTGAGTATCAGAAGCTCGGAAATGGAGAGCTTCCGAAGCGGCGGTAACGAGGAGAATACGCTCAAAGGTCGAACAATTGCAGTTGTATACGCAAAGAGCTGCTGGATGAGCCTCGGCTGTCCCACGCTGCATCGAGGCTTCGAGATCGAACCGGAGAGCATGAAGTGGGTCATCCAGCACACCAACGCTAACATGGTCGAAACGGGCTTCTTCGAGACCTGCAGCACCTCTTATGCCAATAGCATGGCACTGTGGATAATCTTGTGATGATACGCATATGAGCAATCAAAATAGACAGCTATATATCGTAATCAGCCAGACCGGAACACTTCTGTCCCGGATCCTTAAGCAAATCACCGGCGCAGAATATAACCACGCCTCCATCAGCCTGTCCAGAGATTTAGAGAGGATGTACTCTTTTGGACGCAGGCATCCCTATAATCCGTTTTGGGGCGGCTTCGTGATAGAGTCGCCCCGTACCGGTACCTTCAAGCGTTTTTCCGAAACTAAGGTGTTGGTTCTGAGCGTGAGTGTCACAGAAGAACAACACGCAGAGCTCAAAGAAATGCTCGATGTGATGTGGAAGCGGAGGAGGAAATACGGCTACAACTATATTGGCTTATGTCTGGCATACTTCCATGTTGTTTGGAAGCAGGAGGGCTGCTATTATTGCTCAGAGTTTGTCGGAGAGCTTCTCACAAAAAGTCGGGTTGACGGCACGGAACAGTTACGTTCCTCTATCATACAGCCGATGCAGTTCCTTAGAGTGCCGCACACACTGCTCTACTGCGGAAAACTTCGCGAATATGTGAGCAACACCTGTTCCGAGGGCATATGTGAAGATGCAACAAATCACACAGTGCATAGGCGACTGCCATAACAGCAGATAAGGGAGCGTGTGGTCGAGTATCTGCAAAGGTGTGGTTTTGATCCGTCGATGTGGCTTCTGCTTTTTGCAGTCATAATGGATATTCGTCCTGGATATGTTGACCACAGGGGTTGTGTTTCCTCATACACAAGCCCTGTGGTCATTGGATATCTCCGGAGGCTTGGGGACGATCATTTCAACCGTGTGTACCCGCTTCCTTGGCCGGCACCATGGAGTTGGACCAGATTCCTGTAGAAATACCTGGTCAGATAAGATGGGCTGCCGCGACTTTGGCGCTGCTTACTGTGCCCCGGTTCCTTTTTCCGCACTGCTACTATTACGAAGATAAAAAACAGCGGCACAGAGAGTTTGCTCTGTGCCGCTATATGCTTTATACATTGTATAAAAACCTTACATGCTATCTGCTCTTTTGCCCTGTCTGAGTGAACGGCAGACGACATACCCTGCAGGAGCGATCATAATCAGAATAAAAATGCTGATCAGTTCATTCACTTCGGATGGCGCAAAGCCCTGCAGCATAGTAATGAGGTTGTTTGCGAAATGCACGAGGATGGGAAACAGCAGGTTCCTTTTCTTCTCGTAAAGGATTCCTGCGGCAATTCCCATAAGGGTGGCATAGGCAGCCTGCACGATATTCAGGTGATAAACGCCGAAGAGTACAGATGATATTAGAATCGCGGCCCAAGCTGGGGCGAATTTCCGCATGGAGCGAAGCACAATGCCGCGGAATAGAATTTCTTCTACAACAGGTGCAGCAATCACCGCAATCATAAATGTTCCAAATGCATTTCCACCGGCAATATTTTCAGCACCGGCGTTCATTGCCTCAATGCTTTTTTGAAGTGAGGGAAGCTGTTCTGCCAGCATGATCCAAAGACCGGAGATCCCGCAAATGCCAAATCCCACGACCAGACTGCCAAGCACATCTTTAAAATTTGTCGCTGTGCGCGGTTCACTTATCTATTTCCTCCAAAGCAGGTTATAGAGCGTGAAGAATACGAGAGGATAAGAACAGCGTAGATCAAAATCTCGCCCCAATATGAGTAGTTCATAAATTGCTGCGGGGAGATATGAAAAACATCCAAAACGAGTCTTTCCACAAGAAAATATAATAGATTGGATAGCAAAAATGCAGTGCGACTGCAAGAATGGGAATAGCGAAATATCTTTTTTTCATCATACGGTCAATTTTTTCTCCTGTCTGTATTTTTGAGGGGACTGCAGCAGTATAACAGATTTAACTTAAAGTCTTCGTTAAAGGGCGAAGCTGCAATCTTTCGGAAGCGGCATCGCAAAAGGACGCTGTTTATCTTCCCTTCCGAATCATTTTTTTGACCTTTCTCTAAAGGATGTTTTCCTCATAGTTGGTGACATACTGAATTTGGCATTAGGATCCTTGAGCTCTGCTAAGCTTTTGGAGTTCAAACAGATCATACCAACAGCCAAAGCAACTGTGGGTATGATCAAATCAGATTGTACGAGCTGACGCTACCTTGTCAATCTCTGCGGGTTCGTAGTTGCGCTCTCCTTCTGTAAAAGCCCAACATTCTGCCCGGTGTATCCGCACTTGCCAATACGCCCAAAGGGGGCTTGAAGGGGAGATTCTTAACGCGCAGAAGGAGGAAGACCATCCGTCTCTGGCGCCTTGAGAAGAAAGTGGCTTTTATGAAAGTCGAGCAGGCCCTCATCCCGCTTTTTCCAAGTTCCAGCGACAGCCCGCTGCGCTCTACGCCGAGATAATCCGCAAGCTGCTGGCGGGAGAACGGAATGTCGAATTCATAGCCGCCCCGGCGTTGCGCCTCGCCGGAAAAATAGGACAGCAGCTTGGCCCGTGTCGTGCGCTGGCCCATATGGGTGAGTTTTTCGTTGAGCCGCAGGTTCTTCTCCGCCAGTTCGCCCAGCAGGTTGCGAATGATCTGGCTATGGTGGGAGCAGGCGGAGGGGCACACGTTCAAAACGCGTCTTATATGCAGAAACATCACCGTCACCGCGCTCTCTGCCTCCACGCTCACATACAGTACCGACCCTGGCGCACAGGCGAACACCTCCGCGAAGGTCTGCCCCGGCCCGATTTTGGAGAGGATGCTGCGGTTTCCCCAGATGTCCTCCTGCACGACGAGGGCGCTGCCCGCCAGCACAAGGCCCACTTCCTCCACCGTGTCTCCGGTGCGGAGCAGGCGGGCACCTTTGGGAAAGGTGCCGATCCTCGCCCCAAGGCAGGAGAGCATGCGGTAAGCTCGTCGTCGGAAATGCCGGAGAAAAGCGCCGCCATATGGAGCACCGGAAAAAATTCTTTCATAAAAAAACTTCTTTCGTTGAAATTTCAACCGACTTGCTGATTTGATTTTAGTATAATCAAGCCACAAAAGCAACAGGAGGATTGAACATGAAACGACGGATCATTGAAATCGATCAGGATAAATGCAACGGCTGCGTTGCCTGCGCCGCCGCCTGTCACGAGGGGGCCATCGGCATGGTGGACGGCAAGGCAAGGCTCATGCGAGACGATTACTGCGACGGCTTGGGCGACTGCCTGCCCGCCTGCCCCACCGGGGCCATCACCTTTGTGGAGCGGGAGGCGGCGGCCTATGACGAAAAAGCTGTAATGGAAAACAAGCGGCGGAAAATGCGGGAAGAGGGCATGACCCTGCCCTTTGGCTGCCCCGGCAGCCAGTCCCGGAATATTCAGCGCGAGGCCGCGCCCGCCGTGGAAGCACCCCGCGCTGAACAGACGAGCCGCCTGTCCCAGTGGCCGGTGCAGATCAAGCTGGTCCCGGTGAACGCTCCCGTATTTTGACGGCGCGCGGCTCCTCATTGCTGCCGACTGCACCGCCTATGCCTACGCCGCTTTCCATGAGCGGTTCATTAAGGGACACATCACGCTGGTGGGCTGTCCCAAGCTGGACAGCGTGGACTATTCTGAAAAGCTGACGGAGATCATCCGGGAGAACAGCATCAAGAGCGTCACCGTCGTGCGGATGGAGGTGCCCTGCTGCGGCGGGCTGGAACTGGCGGCGAAAAAGGCGCTCCAACAGAGCGGGAAATTTATCCCGTGGCAAGTGGTCACCGTGACAGTGGACGGCCGGTTGGTGGAAGAATAACAAAATCATTAGAAAAAGAAAGGAAGAAGCACAATGAAGTATGTATGCAGTCTTTGCGGTTGGGAATACGACGAGAGCGCAGGCTATCCGGAGGGCGGCATCGCTCCCCGGTACGCCATGGAGCGAGGTACCGGAGGATTTTGAATGCCCCCTGTGCAATGTGGGCAAGGACAGCTTCGAGGAGGCGTGAGCTTTCTGTAAGAGAGTAAAGACTATGAGTTATGAAAACCGGAAGGACAAAATCGGCACATTCGAAGTGATGGACGTGCGGGGCAAAAAGCTGGACTTCTTCCCCGCATTGAAGGCAAAGCTGCCGCGCTGAAAAACGGCGAAGGACTGCATATCATCCAGACCTTCGAGCCTGTCCCCCTGTACCCGGTGTTGGCTCGCTTTTATGGGCTTTGAGCGTCACACGGAGAAGGTGAGCGGCAGTGAATACCACGTCTGGTTTTATCGAGTGAGGAAAGGAGAATAACCGCATGAGCTACGAAAACTGGAAGGAATAAGGCGCAGGGGTTTCAGACCATGGATGTGCGCCATATACAGGGCAGCTTTTTGAAGGGCTGAGGAAAAGAGCCGAGGCGTTGGAGGTGGGCGAAGGATTACACATCATCCAGACCTTTGAGCCGCATCCACTGTACGCTGTCATGGAGGACTTGGGCTACGAACACTACACCGAGCAGCGGAGTGAGGCGGAGTTCCATGTCTGGTTCTGCCGTGTGGAGAAGAAGGAAGGCGACAGCTCCGCCCCCCTTCAAGCCACTGGCTCTTTTGAACTATCCCATGATCGACGAAAAGCTGGGGCAGATCGCCGTGGATTTCTGGGAGACTACATGGCAGAGCGAGAAGCGCGTACTGCCCTACGAAACGCGGCTGCTGCTGTCCCTGACCAACGCAGTGGGCGCGTGCCGGATGCGGCAGGCGGCGCGAGAGCTGGTAAAGGCATATATCCACGGCGTAGAGAGTGCCGCGCTGGACGATGTGTTCGAGCTGCTGGCATGGAATCAGGGCATCGGCTTTTTCAGCAGCGAGATCGGCCCCTCGGCGCTGTTTCAGGCGTACAAGCTCATTAAAAACGGTGAGAAGCAGGGCAAGTCCCGGGAGGATATCTGCAGCGCGCTGCGCGAGAAATTCGGAGAGAAGAACCCGGAGATGCAGGTCTTGCATTAAAAGCAGAGACCTTTACAAACGGCTGCGCAGCTGCGGAGGAACGCTCTCCGCAGCCGTGCAGCTTTTGGGTTTGGATCCTTTCGAGGGTACTCTCTTCTTGCTGCCCCTGCCTTTTTGCCCCAATCGCTTTATTCTCAGCGAATTTAAGATATATTTCCATTAAACCCCCGTTCTTAACAAAGATTTTAACCCATTTTCTTTATTATAGTAAAGAACTGTAAGCTGACGAGCATTCTGTGCACCATTGCCCTGCCCCTGGTGGGATGTGCCGGAGGGTGGCTGTACTACCGCTATGTGGGCTGCACCACCGGCACCTGTGCCGTTACGTCCAGCCCGTGGCTCTCCACCGGCTTCGGCTACGTCCTTGGGTCGCTGCTGTATACCGTCCTGTGGCCCGGCCGCGGCAAGAGACAGGACTGCGACAAGGCGGAGTGAGCCCTGATTCCACTGAAGGAGGAAACACGATGTATCGAAGTGTATTGGCACTGCTTTTCGCCGCAGTGCTGCTGCTCAGCGGCTGCGCCGCCGGGCAGCAGACTGTGCCGAAGGAAAAGAGCGAACAGGAAGCAAACATGGACGGCCCGGCTTTTGACCGGTCTGACGAGGAGATCACCTATATGGATACCACGGAAAATGTCATCTATCTGGCAGGCGGCTGCTTCTGGGGCATGGAGCATCTGATGCAGTCCATCCCCGGCGTCATTGATGCTGAGAGCGGCTACGCCAACGGTACCTGCGAGGCGGATGCCGATTACAAGACCGTCTGCAAGGGGGAGAACGGCTTTCGGGAGACCGTGCGGGTGGAATATGACCCCGAGCAGGTAAGCCTTGACGCCCTGCTGCTGGCCTACTTCTATGTGATCGACCCCACGGTGGAGAACCGGCAGGGCAACGACCGCGGCAGCCAGTATCAGACCGGCGTTTACTACACCAACGAAAGCGCGAAGAGACGGTGGAGCGCATCGCGGAAATCGAGCGGGGACGCAGCGAGAAGTTCTTCGTGGAGATCGGCCCGCTCAAGAACTACTATCCCGCCGAGGAGTACCACCAGAACTACCTCGAAAAGAATCCGAACGGCTACTGCCACATCCCGCGCGCGGAGATGGAGCTCTTCTCCCGGTTGCGCATCGACCCGGGCGACTATCAGAAGCCCGCGGCGGAGTCCATCCGGGACAAGCTGACGGAGGAGCAGTACCGCGTCACGCAGGAGAGCGGCACGGAACGCGCCTTTACGGGCGAATTCTGGGACAACTTTGAAAAGGGTATCTATGTGGATGTCGTGACCGGCGAGCCGCTCTTTTCCTCCACGGATAAGTACGAGAGCGGCTGCGGCTGGCCCGCCTTTCACCAAGCCTATCGAGGGCCCTGCCGTGGTGGAAAAAGAGGATCTGAGCCACGGGATGCGCCGCACGGAGGTCAGAAGCCGCGCCGGAGACTCTCACCTTGGTCATGTGTTCACCGGCGATTCGGAGTCCCCCAATGGCGTGCGCTACTGCATCAACAGTGCGGCCCTGCGCTTCGTCCCCTATGAAAAAATGGAGGCCGAGGGGTACGGATATCTCCTGTATCTGTTTGAGAAATGATTTCAGGTGCATACACATCAAACGAAAAAGCAGGACGGCTGTTCTTCAAAAGAACAGCCGTTTTTTCTGGGAAAATAGCGAATGGGGCGCGGGGCTATTTGCCCGCGCCCCTAAAGGTGAGCCTGTTTACTTTTCGATGATTTGCAGCCGCTTCGGGTCGATCCAGCCCATCAGGCCGCCGGGAGCTTGCCCTGCACCAGCTCATACTTCTCAATGAAGCGGTGGAGCATGGCGGCGATCTCAGCGCGGGTCGCCGTGCCCTGCGGGTCAAGCAGATTGCCGGATTTTCCCTTCATCAATCCACTGCCGACAGCCCATTGCATCGCCGTCTTTGCGTAATCCGTGATCTTGTCTGCGTCCTTGAACTTGTCCAGATTTCCCTTGACGGTCAGATCGTAGCCCTTGTAGTCCGCGTAGCGGTAGAAGATGGCTGCAAGCTGTTCGCGGGTGATGGGATCATCCGGGCCAAATTTGTCTTTGCCGTAGCCCGCAAAAATGCCGTTCTCCGCTGTCCATGTAATCGCGTCAGCATACCGCTTTCCGGCCTCCACATCGGTAAAGCTGTTTTTGCCCTTCGGCGCGGGGCTGCCCTCCATGCGCCAGAGAATGGTCGCCATCATGCCGCGCGTTGCCGTCCCATGCGGACTGAACAGGGTCTTGCTCGTGCCGACCATCAATCCATATTCGTAGACGAACATCACATCGCCGTAGAACCAGTCCTTTTCGGAAACATCGGTAAAGGGATTCTCGCCTGTGCTCGGGTTTTCGTCCACGCGCCAGAGCGCATACACGGTCATATCCTTCGTCAGATAAACACCGGAAACCTTGTTCATCAGGCTGCGTTCGGTGTACCAGCCGATAAAGGTGTGGCCTCGCCAAGTGGGGACGTACTGGGTCAGGTCAATGTAGGTATTGTACGCTTTCCCGCACGCTGGGAATATCACTGCCGCCGCCGGTTTCAAAGCGCAGCGTGTAGTAGGTGACGGGCGGATTGTAGCCGCCGATATAGGTCCAGTGGGCGTAGACGGTGGTATTTGCATGGAATACGGTAGCCGTCGTAATCTTTGTGCCGCCGCTCTTTTCGGTGTACCAGCCATCGAAGCTGTAACTGCTGCTTCTGGAAGCACTGGGCAGCGAGGTCAGTTTCTGCTTGGTGGTGGTCATGCTGCCGACAGAGGGCGTACCGCCGTTGCCGTCAAAGGTGACGATGAACTCGGTAGGTGCAGGAGGTGCGTCCTTCTCAAAGATGGCCTTGACCTCCACGTTGTCGTTCGGCATGAGGAACTTATCGTCCTTGATGGTCACGCCGCCGCTCATGACCTGCCACTCCTTGAAGTGATAGCCCTGTGTTAGGCGTGGCGGTCAGGGTGATCTCCGTACCGACCACGGCTTTTGCATGAGATGCAGAAGCCGTTCCGTTTCCATCCGGTTTTCACGGTGACGGTGTACTCGGTGGAAGCAGGCGCGTCCTTCTCGAAGATGGCCTTGACCTCCACGTTGCCGTCCGGCATGGTGAACTTGTCGTCCTTGATGGTCACGCCGCCGCTCATGACCTGCCACTCCTTGAAGTGGTAGCCGGTGTTAGGCGTGGCGGTCAGGGTGATCTCGTACCGACCACGGCTTTTTGCAAGAGATGCGGAAGCCGTTCCGTTTCCATCGGTTTTCACGGTGATGGTGTACTCGGTGGAAGCAGGCGCGTCCTTCTCGAAGATGGCCTTGACCTCCACATTGCCGTCCGGCATGGTGAACTTATCGTCCATGATGGTCACGCCGCCGCTCATGACCTGCCACTCCTTGAAGTGGTAGCCGGTATTGGGCGTAGCGGTCAGGCGAATCTCCGTGCCGACCACAGCTTTTGCATGGAGATGCGGAAGCCGTGCCGTTGCCGTCCGTTTTCACGGTGATGGTGAACTCGGTGGGCACAGGCAGGTGCGTCCCTCTCAAAGATGGCGCTGACCTCCACATTGCTGTCCGGCATGAGGAACTTATTGTTGGTGATTACAAGTCCCGTCGGCGATTCGACCTTCCACTCCTTTGAAGTGGTAGCCGGTGTTGGGCGTAGCGGTCAGGGTGATTTCCGTGCCGGCCGTCGCCGAGGTGGAGCTTGCAGAAGCCGTTCCGGTTGCCGTCTGTGATGACGGTGACGGCGTGCTCGGCGGCGGTGGCGTTGGTTATCGTAATAGACAGCTCCTTCTTATCGTTGCCCACGCTGTTGAGAGCTCGAACGGTAAATTGGGCGGTCTGTTCCGCAGTGGGCGTGCCGCTGATCTCGCCGGTGGTTTGTTTCAGCGTCAAGCCATCGGGCAGCTCGCCACTGAAAAGCTCCCACAGAATGAAGCCTCCTCCAGTTGCCTGAAGCTGATGGTGGTACGGCGTGCCGACCGTGCCGCCGGGCAGCGTCGTGGTAGTAATCGCCGGCGCATCCTCCGGAACCTATGAGCTTCACCCGGATCGCGGCTGTTACCGCAGGCTCCGGCTGCTGATACCTGTGCTCGTCGTTAGCGTCGAATACCAGCGTACCGGGGATGGTCTGCCAAGCCGTGGACTGCGCGTCATAGGACGATTCCTCCCACGAAACCTCCATGCCAACCCTGAGACCGTCGATGGCCTCGACGACAACAATTTTCGGCAGGTTAAGCCCTGCAAAGGTCGTGCCGAGTTTCTTCTCCGTAATGGGATCCGGCTCCTCGCAACGCTTGAGGGTATTTTTGATGACGTTGACCTTGATCGTTGTCTCCGCCGTCCTGTAGCCGTGCTGGTCAGTCGGCGTGAATACCACCGTCACAACGTTCTCGCCCAGCTCGTCAAACCATCCGGGCGTACCCTCCTGGAAGGAGAACGTGCCGGGGACGACGGTATCCGTCCCCTTGACCCTTGCCACGCCGTCCGCAAGATTGGCGCTTTCCCCGCCTGTGGATCCCATCCCGAAGATCCGATTGACGAACATGGTATTGTCGGGCAGCGCAAAATCGCCCTTTTCCCACCGGAAGACGGGCGGCTGCGCGATCTCCGTCTCCACCGGGTCGGCCTGCAGCGTGACCTTTACCACGCCTCTGAGGTCGGCACCCTCGGGTACGATGTAATACTTCTCAAATTCGGCGCGGTTGACCGTACCGTAGATGGTCTGCTCCTCATACGAATTGGGGTCGTAGTTTGAATTGTCCCACTCGATGATGCCGGGCACATTGCCGTTCAGCCCGCTTCCCTCGTGGTTTGGTTCATCGACCTCCGCGAAGAAATAGAACGCGTTCGGCAGACCGAGATCCTCAAAGGCTGTTCCGATCTTTTTATTGTCAATATACGATGTATTGGCTTGCCTGAATTTGCGGGGAATGACGTCCACGTTGACGGTACATTCCGCCGTGGTGTACTTCAGCAGGTCATAGGGGGTGAAGGTGACCTTGAGAGCCAGCGATCCCACCTGAACAAGCCCGCCGTCTCTGCGCCAGTAGCCGTATTTTTCCTGCTCCTCGTTCAGAGTGAAGACGCCGTCAACCGTTTCGCCATCTGCCGTGGCTTTTCCGCCGGAAAGATACTCGTCGGAAAAGGCAAGCTGGCAAAAATCGCCGCTGTATATCTGCCTGGAGTAGGTGGGCGGCTCCAGCGTTGGCACAATGGATTCGTCGCCAATGAGCGTGATTCTGGCGATGGCCTTAATGCTTGTCGGCTCCAGTTTCTTCCTCGAAGCGGCTTTCTTCAACATGCAGCTGGCCGGTAATGATCTGCTCGCCATGAGCGTTCGGGTCATAGGAGGAGCTGTCCCATGTCACGGGGATGGGAAAGAAGGTCCTGCCGGTGTTGGTCTTTACCGCGACGTCGAAAGGAAGACGCCACAGATCCTCAAACGCCGTGCCCAACGGCTTGTCGGGGAGGTCTACCTCTGTGACGCTTGTGATCGTGTGCTTAATCCCCGTCACGGTGACGATACATTCCGCCGTGGTGTATGTCTCCGCATCGTCGGGGGTAAAGAGGATTTCCATGCGGTTTTCGCCCGGGTATACAATGCCGCCCCAATTGTGCTTGAAGCGGAACGAGCCGGGAACAACGATGTCCGTCCCCTCGACCTTTGCTTCGCCGCCTTCAAGATCCCCATCAAGGTACTCGTCGCCGACGTACCCCTCAGAGGGCAACGTGGGTGGGGTGGTGATGACCGTTTTGGCAGGCTGCAAAAGCTCTCCGTAGGCCGTATGACAGGTTTCGCAAACAGCCTTCTCCGTGCCGGTGGCCTTGCCGCCGGAGCAGCTGCCTGTTTCGGTATGGCTGCTGTCCGTGGCGCAGGTGCGTGTGTGCGTTCCGTTGTCGTTGGAGGTCCATTCGCCCCAGCTATGATTGTGCACCTCCCATATGGCGTAGATGGTTGTGGAGTTAGTCTGCCCATTTACCACATTGCAATACCAAGATAGCCGTCCGCACGAAGATATTTCGGCTCCCCATACGGGCTATCCGCCCAGCCCTTGAAGGTATATCCGTCACGGGTTGGAATTTTGTCCGATATGAGGAACGATACATGTAAATTCGGGCTGATCTTGCTCTCACTTGGCGGCGCGCCGCTTCCGCCGTTGGCATCGTAATGCAGCGTATAGGTGTATTGGGTGGCAGCGGGACGGGCTGCCCCGAGCAGAGGCATTGGCATCGCATCGCCGGATGCCCTGCCCATGGGCCGGTGCGTAGCGGCCGGGTGCTGCGATGCTTGCCGGATCCTCTGATTCCGTCGGTTTTTTCGCACACATGGCCGCAGGGCGTCCCCCGCGGCATCCTCTGTCTGCGGCGTATAGCCGCAGGCCTCATCGTGCTCTGTTCGCACAGGCCGCCCGTGTCCGATGGACGCGCGTAAGCTTCTTCGTCTGCTGCAAAGGCAGGCGCGGGCATCATGGTCAGCACCATACAGCACAGAAGCAGAATGCTGAGGATTCGTTTCTTCATTGGCTTTTCCCTCCTTTTCCTGTCGGCCGGCTTGCCTGTCCCGCCTTTTCTACGGTTTTCTCTGATCCTGAACCGCATGCACAGCGCGGTGATTGCCGCCGCAGCGGCAAAGGATACAACGGCCACCAGCACATAGCCGCCCGCATCCTCGCGCAGCAGCATCGCGCCGAACACGCCCCATGCTTCCGGTTGCCCGGGCTCGACAACCGTGCTCATCGCCTGCATCAGCACCGCGAACAGCAGCATACACGCGGCACTCAGTCCGTATATATCATGCTGCTGCCTTCGGCGGGTGTTTTTCCGTACCCGCTGCCGGACGAGTGCGACCCGTCTTGCGGTATCGTACATACAGTTTGACCCTCCTCTCCGGTTTGTCTGGAACTGTGGCCTAAAAACCCTTTCACTTATATAGGTACATAAAATCGGAAAAACTCTCACCCAAAACGCAAAATTTTCCAAAAAAATTTGAGAGCCGCCAAAAAAGCAACTCTCAAGGTGTGAATGTTCGGTTATTTCATCCGCGATAAACGGAACGATAGACAGCCTTCCCGCCGCCACCAGCAGCACCGGCAGGGCGTAGGCGATGTACTGCGCCGCGCCGCCGTGGGCGATGAGCAGGTTGTAGATGGCGTGGAGGGTGATGGCTGCGCCCAAGAGGCCGCAGGTGCCCGCGACCTTCAGCCACGTCCGCCGCCATGTGTAGGCAAGCCCGCCGCCCACGATCAGGCCGCACAGCACGTGCATGGCTCCCGTGCCGAAGCCACGGAAGAAGATGAAGGAGAAGCGGTCCGCGCCGTTCTGGATGAGATAGCAGACATTTTCAAAGGTGGCGAAGCTCAGGGAGAGATGTTATTGCGGCGGCCTTGATTTTATCCCTCTCCGGCTCGAACACCAGAAGATAGAACACCAGCGGCAGCAGCTTCATCATTTCCTCCACCACCGGCGCGATCTCCGCCGTGGCGGCAAGGGCGTCCGCCTGACATACCGCCGCAAGGAAGGTATTGATATAAGCCGAAAGCAGGCACACCCCCATCCCCGCGATGCAGAACAGGAAAAAGCGGAGCTGCCGTCTGCCCATGCACAGGGCGGCTACCAGCAGTGGAGACACCATGCACAGAAAGATGTTTTCAATGTAGGTCATGCGTCCACCGCCTTTCTCGTGGCGGGCAGCAGCCCCAATATGGCCAGGGTCAGCAGCATATCGCACCAGAAGATGGGGCTTGCCGGGGAGGTATCCGGCCAGAAGCAGCCCGCCGTCCAGAGCAGGTACTCCGAACCGGCAAAGCACAGCACGCCGATGTGAAATGCCGCATATTCCGCGCCGCGCCCATCTGCCCATTGGCGTAGACCAGCCCACGGATGGCGCAGTTAGAGAGAGCGATATCATCATGCCGCACCAGATCAGGTTGGAGAGAATGTCCCCGAAGGTGCAGTAGAACGCCAGCAGCGGAAGGCCGAATGCAGGCGCAAGCCATGCTCTGCGACAGCGGAAGCTGTGCTCATCTGAGCCTGCCAGCGTCGCCTGCAATATCCGCAGAAAAATTACACTCGCCACCCAGCCGAACTCCGACACATAAAAGACGTTCGGCGTGGTATCGAACAGCAGCAGATACAGCGTCCAGTAGAGCGCGCCGAGGGCAAAGCAGCCGTAGAAGCACAGCAGCAGGAAGTACGCCTGTCTGCGGCTTTTCCGGTAGGCGATACCCGAAAGCAGTGCGCCGACGAACGTGACCAGCAGTTGCAGCAGGTTCTCAATCAGCTCCATGCGCATCCTCGCTTTCTCCGTCCTGTGTGTCCTCGCGATTCATTTGCCGCAGCCGGAAGCACAAAACAGTCACGCACACGCCGAGTAGAAACGCCAGAAGTCCGATGACGATGTATCCCAAGGCCGCGCCGCCGTGAAAGATGCTTGCCGCCGTTTCAAAGCCCGCATAGCCGCCGGTTTGAATTTTTACGGCAATATCAGGCATGACGAAAGACACACCCACAATCAGCGCAAGGCACGCCGCCACAGCGGAAGCCGCGGTAATCGTATTGCGCCGCAGCCGTTTCTCCCGCTCAATCTTGGCGATGCGCCGCTTTGCCTCCGCGACCCGTTCCTCATGACTCCGCATTTGTAATTCCCCTCCCGTTCCAAGAGCCTTCGCAGGCTCTCCTTTCCGCGATACACCATGTTGGTAATCTGCTTTACCGTTTTCCCCGTAACCTCCGCCGCCTGTGCGTAACTCATACCCTCAAAATAGGTCAGATATAGAACCTCCCGGTAATCCGGATTCATTTCACCCATGCAGAGGTGCAGAATGCGGTTTCGTTCTTCCGTTCGGATAACCTCCTCCACAAGCAGCTGCCCGTCCGATTCATCGGTCAGCTCGTCCAAACGGAACAGACACTTCCGCTTGCTCTTATGGCGCAGCGCCATATTTCGCGCCGTCTTATACAGATACGCCTTGAAGCCACCGTCCCGGATGCGAGGCTTTTTCGTGAACAGATAGGCGAAAACATCCAGCATCAAATCTTCTGCTTCGTGGACATCGTGCAGATACCCGTCGATATACAGGGTTAGCGGATTGCCGTATTTTTTCATCAGGGCCTCCAGCCCCGCATCGTCGCCGTTCAAATATCGGTGGTAAAAAGTCTCGTCGCAGGTCATAGCGTTCACTTCCTTTTTGCGGGTGCTCCAAATGCAGGGGTATCCGCCAGGCGCTTGCCCTGCCGGAATTTCCGGTGCTGTTCCTGAAAGCGCGGATCGGACGGCTTTTTCCGCGTTCTCTTGGTCAAATTATATCACAGGATACGTACGGATAGCAACCGGAACCGCAGATCATACCAATAGCACGCGCAGCCTGCCCAAGGTGCTTTTAGGTGAGGTCACACTTCGTCCTTTCTCCTCTGCTCCAAAAGCCAGGCTGTCATGTCCCGCAAAGTATCCTCCACCGGGCGCGGATGATAAGCAAAGCATTCCGATGCTGCGGCATGACTGAATTGCCCGTTTGAGGCAAGGACGGAAACGGAATAAGGGGTGAAAAACAGCGGCTTTCGCTCCTTCAGGCTTCGACGTTCATAGTATGGAGCCGCCAGCTTTGCAAGCCCCAGTGGCAGGCAGATGGGTCGATACTTCAGCTTTGCAGTCTTTCCCACAAGCTGAAGCATCTTGCGAATGGTGACATGGTGGCCGGACAAAATGTATCCCTTGACCGGGTTCTCCCTTCTCGGAACAGTCGAGAATGCCTTTTGCCACATCCCGTACATCCACGAAGTCATATCCGCCGCGAACGGCAAAGGGCAGCTTTCCGCGAAGAAAAGATTTCGCCATTGAGGTGAAGCTCCCTCCCTGTATGTCGCCCGGCCCGATGATGCCAGAGGGAAAGACAATGCTGGCATTCAGCCCGCGCTCCGCCGCATCGAAAACCAGCTCTGTTGCAGTTGCCTTGCTTTTGGCGTAATCTCCGTCCACAAGCCCCGGAGAGAATTCGCAATCTTCCGTAATGATGCAATCCTTTGACTTTTCCGGTATGGCATGGACGGAGCTGACATAGACCATTTTGCCCACATCATGCTCCATACATTGCCGGAGAACCTTCCATGTCCCACCTACATTGACCTGATAGAGCTTCGAACCGGGTCTGGACGCGACGGAGACGATACCGGCGCAGTGAATCACACAGGTGCGGCTGTCGGCATCCGCAAAGAAGTCTGTCAGTGAGCTTTTCACGCACACATCACCGACGACGGTATGGACTTCTTTGGGGAGCAAATTGATATAGGGGTCGTCATGCAGCACAAGCGCATGCACTTGCGCTCTGCGGCGCACCAGCTCCTCCGCAACAGCCCTACCGAGGAAGCCGGTAGCGCCTGTAACAAGATATTGATCAAACATGCAAAAAGCCTCCTCTCAAATAAGCATACAAGTGTTGATTATCTTTCACAAGTACAGTATACTTGAGAGGAAAGGTCGGAAACAATCAGCACTTTTGCCATACGACTGAAAGAAAAAAGCAACATTGTCTGTTGAAGTGTTGCTTTTTCTTTGTAAACTTTTTTGGGAGGGGCTCTATATGGAGAAAATGGACGCAAGGAAACGCTATACGCAAATGGTGCTCAAGCAGTCTTTTTCTGAAACTGCTGAAGGAAAAACCCGTAAACAGAATTACGGTGAAGGAGGTTTGTGCGCTGGCGCAGCTTAACCGCGCCACCTTCTATGCCCATTACAGCGATTGCTTTGGCCCCTGATGGAGAGCATTGAGAATGAACTCATCGATGCCTTTGAGAAATCCCTTCGCTATGTCAATTTGTTTGATGTGACGGCTCTGATCGAAGCCATCTACGATATGGTCGATCGGAATCAGGCAGCCTGCCGGGTTCTGATTCTGGGGAATACAAGCTCAACAGTCCTCATGCGGATGATTGCCCTGGCCAAGAAGGAAAGCATTGCTTACTGGCGGAAAGAGCTGCCCTATACCGACGAAACAGAGCTTGAGATGATGTATACCCATCTGTCAAACGGTTTGATGCACGTCGTCGTGGAGGGTTACGACAAGTACAGCAAGGAGGAAATGATCCGCTTTGTCAACCGGGTAGTAAAAGCCAGCCTTTTGCTGTTCCAATCGCCCCAAAGTCCTCTTGCTTTTAACACAGCCTTTATGCCCGAACGGCATAATAAGCTTACAAAACGGTCGATGGTCAAGCCTCTCCGGCGTGCACGTCCGCCTCGTCTACTTGAACGGCGACGGCAGCGAAATTTACACCCACGACTTTGAATGATTATTTGTGTAATTTATAAATAAAATTTAAAGCGCCGCCCGCGAACCGCTTTCGGTTCGCAGACGGCGTGTTTTATTTGACAAGATTCGATATTTTTAAGTGAAATATTTCGCGCTGCGAAATGTGAAATTTGATGCTACGCATCAATTGAAATGAAATAAATCCCCTACGCGCTGCAGCGCGGTTCACACACCACAGGTATTTCACGTTACGCAGCAACATTTCACTGCCCGAAGGGCAATTTCACAAAATCCCGAAGGGATTTATTTCGTTGAAAAAGAGCCTTGTCTTTTGACAAGGCTCTTTTTTCTGGTGACCCGGACGAGAATCGAACTCGTGTTACCGCCGTGAAAGGGCGGTGTCTTAACCGCTTGACCACCGGGCCAGATGGTAGCGGCAAATGGATTCGAACCATCGACACTTCGGGTATGAACCGAATGCTCTAGCCAACTGAGCTATGCCGCCATATCTGCTCTATAATGTAGCGTAGATTATTATAATACACGTTTTTCTTTTGTCAAGTGCTTTTTCACTGGAAAATTCTATATTTCTGTGTTATACTGTTCTCAAATTGCGCGATAAGACGTAAGGAAAGCGTGAGAAGGGAGAAAAGCGCCGTGAAAATTCTGCTGAAAAAGCACTTCGGCTGGTTTTATGAAAAACTGAATAACGACGCCATCGACTCCTACGCGGCACAGGTTTCGTTCTGGATCCTCATTTCGTTCATTCCGTTCCTCATGCTGGTCTTAGCCCTTTTGCAGGTCATTCGGTTTGAAGACACCTCGCTTCTCGTGGCATTCGTTCAAATGCTTCCGCCGCCGGTGGAAGAAGTTGTCAGTTACTTATTTCAAAGAGGTGCACGCGCCGCAGAACGCTCATTCCATGACGGCTATCACCTGCGTTTGGTCCGCTTCCACGGCTATGGTGGCGCTGATCAAAGGGGCTTTACTCCGTTTTTGACGTTTCCAAAAACCACAACTATATTTTTATGCGTATTTTAGCCATTTTTATACACGGTCGTGTTCGTCATGACGCTGCTTGTCAGCATGGGCCTGATGGTCTTCGGCGACATGCTGTATGAATGGCTCATCACGGTGATGCCGCCGGCGTTCCCGACGCTCATCAACCGCTTTAAGCCCATCATGTCCTATGTCCTGCTGCTGTTCTTCTTCTGGTTGATGTTCATTGCCATTCCGCGCAAGCAGGTATCCCTGCGCAACGCGTTTTTCGGCGCAGCGCTGGCTTCTGCCGGGTGGGTCTTATTCTCGTTTTTTCTTCTCCGTTTTCGTGGAGAACTTCGCAAACTACGCCACCATCTACGGCAGCCTTGCCGCTTTGGTCATTTTAATGGTATGGCTGTATGCCTGCATGTTTATTTTGCTCATCGGCGGCGAGATCGCCATGTGGCTGCAGCACAGCGGCATCAACCGCGATGTTTCCGACCTGAAAACAGAACGTCGCCGCCGCAAACTCATCTCAGAGAAAGGAAACGATGCAAATGGCAAAACCGCAGACAAGAAGTGAAACCGCCCTGCAAAGCGCCGTGATGCGCTTTGGCGACGATGCGTTCCGCATCTGTTATATGCACACAAAAAGCGGCAAAGAGACGCTTACGCTGCTTTCCGATGTATTTATGCAGTACTTTTTAGACACGCAAACCTTTAAAAGCGAAGGCGAGGAGCGCCTTTGGGTGCTGCGCACAACGCACAAGACCTGCATGGACTATTATGCACAGAAAATTCGAAAAAAGCTGACGGACGAGCAGATTGCACAGCGCTCAAAAGACATGCCGTTTGAAACGCCGAAAGAGCTCTGCGACATTTTTACGCCTGCATTACACGTTGCTGACGGCGGTGGCGCTGCACTACGGTGCAGGTGACAACACGCGCTTTATCGGACGCGTGACCGGAAAATCCGCTTCTGCCGTGCAAAATCAGCTGGAAAAAAGCCAAAAAAGCCGCGAACATGAGCGAGGACGACCTGCGCGAATGGGTAGAAGCCCTGGAAACGCCGGACGATCTTCTGCACCGCGTGTATTATTCTGTTTTGAATGAATCGAAAGACCCGCATTTTACCGCGAACAGCCGCGCAAAGCGTCTGAAGCGCAATGTAGACCGCGCCATGCCGTTTGCGGCCGTAGGCGTCATCGTAATCTGTTTATTGTGCGTTGTCGCCGTACGCGCGGGATGGTTCGGCACGAAATACGTGCGCACGCCGGACGTGATTTTAGAAAGCGACACGCCGGTCTCGTCCGCCGCGGAAAGCGAAGTGAGCCACGTGACGCTGACTCCGGAGCCGACCGCTTCCGAAGACACGCGCGAAGCCGTGAACATGTCGCTTTCGATTTTTGTGCCGAGTGACAGCGGCCTTGACCAGTACAGCTACAAGAGTCTGCCCGCAGACGGTGCGGTGCTCGTGCAGAAAATGGCGGAAAAAGGGCGCATTTCCGGAGGATGTGACGCTGGACGCGCTCGACTACGTTAAAGACGGCGAGGTTGTCTCCACGATGAAGAGCGGCGAAATGCTGGAGGTGCGTTTGCAGTTTTTCCGGCGCTTTGCAGGAATATTTTAGACTCCGCCAGCTCCACGTCTTCTCTGGAAGCCATTGCAAAGACGTTCCGTGCATTTTATGAAGCTGCGGGCATGACGCTTTCTAATCTTGAGGTGTATTCGGACGGCAAGCCCGTCACCGTGGGCGATATGCAGATCAACTGCACGTCGCTGATGTACGGCGAGCTGCCCGTTTCCGCCGTTTTGGACGGCGACACAAACGAACCTACGGAGGGTTGATTTTGATGAAAATACTCGTGATTGACGGCCAGGGCGGCAAAATGGGTGCGGCACTGACCGACCAGATTAAAAAGAATATGCCGGACGCGGAAGTCGTTGCCGTGGGCACGAACAGCCTTGCCACAAGCGCCATGCTGCGCGCGGTGCGGACGCTGCCGCCACGGGCGAAAAACCCCGTTGTGGTAAACTGCACGTGGGCAGACGTCATCGTGGGACCCATCGGCATTATTTTTAGCAAACGCGCTTTGGGGCGAAATCACGCCGAAAATGGCGGCGGCCGTTTCCGAATGCGTTGCTAAGAAAATCCTGATTCCGTCAACCGCTGCTCCGTAAGCGTAGTGGGCGTACAGGACAAGACGCTCTCGGAATACGTGCGGGATGCGGTCGCCATGCTGAAAAACATGCAGTGAGGAATATTGCGGCGACCGTGATGTTCTATGAAGTTGTGCGGCAAAGAAACGCTTTCCGCACATAACCTCGCCGATTAGAACGCAAAAATGCGTTCTTAAAATATACAGGGGAAAAAATTTGGGAGGAAAACGTATGAAAGAAAGAGAAAATTCGGTTCTCGGTTGGGATTTATTTTAGTTTCAGCCCGGGTGCGCCATCGGTATCGGCAATGTGTGGAAATTCCCGTACATTACCGGCATATACGGCGGCGCGGCATTCATCCTGATGTATCTTGTGTTCCTTGTGGCGCTGGGTCTGCCCATTATGGTGTGCGAATTCACCGTGGGCCGCGGCAGCCGCATGGGCATGGGCAAAGCGCTTGATACACTGGAACCGAAGGGCACGAAATGGCATCGCATGAAGTGGATCAGCATTTTCGGCAGCTTTTTGCTGATGATGTTCTACACCATGGTGGGCGGCTGGATGCTGAAATACGCATTTATGGAAGCAACCGGTACGTTTGTCGGCTTGGACGGCAAGGCGGTAGAGGGCGTGTTCGGCGATATGCTGACAAATCCGGGCACGCTGACGTTCTGGGCGATTGTCGCCATTGTTATTTCGTTCGGTGCATGCGGCTTTGGCCTAGAAAGGGCATTGAGAAAGTGACGAAAGTCATGATGATTGCCCTGCTGCTTTTGATGATTGCACTGGCTGTGAACTCCGCATTTTTGCCGAATGCCGCGGCAGGCATCAAGTTCTACCTTGTGCGGACTTCGGTGAAGTGGCAAAGGCTTCGGCAACGCGGTGTTTGCGGCGATGTCGCAGGCGTTCTTCACGCTTTCCATCGGCATCGGCTCCATGGGAGATCTTCGGCAGCTATCTGGACCGCAAAAAGCGCATTACGGGCGAAGCGGTGAACATTGTGCTGCTGGACACGTTTGTTGCGCTGATGGCGGGTTTCATCATTATCCCGGTGTGCTTTGCCTGCCACGGGGTGGAGCGGGCTCGGGTCCGTCGCTGCTGTTCATCACGCTGCCGACGCTCTTCAATAACATGGCGGGCGGCAGAATTTGGGGCACGCTGTTCTTCATCTTCATGTCGTTTGCGGCACTTTCGACCATCATTGCGGTGTTCGAGGAGATTCTCGCATTCTTCATGGATATCGGCGGTTGGAGCCGCAAAAGGCTGTGGGCGTGAACTTTGTGCTGATCACGGTGCTTTCCCTGCCGGCGATTCTCGGCTTTAATGTGCTTTCCGGCATTCAGCCGCTGGGTGAGGGCAGCAACATTATGGATATGGAAGACTTCCTTGTTTCTTCCAATCTGCTGCCGCTGGGCAGCCTTGTGTTCGTACTGTTCTGCGTGCGCAAAAACGGTTTGGGGCTTTGAGAATTTCCTCAAGGAAGCGAATAAAGGCGAGGGCATTAAGTTCCCGCACTGGATCCGCCTTTACATGCAGTACATTCTGCCTCTGATTGTGGTCATCATTTACCTGAAAGGCTACTACGATATGTTCAGCGGCAAGAGCACGGCGGTGTTTGTGAGCTGGATGTGCTTTTGCGGTGCTGCTGCTTTTCGTCATCTTCGGCGTTTCGATTTTTACGGGACGGAAGAAGACGGAAAAACAAAAAAGTAACCGTCAACGTGGGTTAAAAGTTTTGCTCAAGCTTTTTCAAAAAGCTTGTCCGTTTTCAAAAATGAAACCTTTGGTCGTCGTCCGCAGACGACGAAACTCTTGCCTACCAAAAATCAGGAGAGGAGTTTCAAATGTCCGGTGGACATTTGAAATCGAGGGAACCCTATTAAGGGGGCTCGAAAAAACGATAGCTTTTTAGAAAATTAAAAGACCGCTGTATGATTTGCATTACGCACATACAGCGGTCTATTTCCCCTCCAGCACAGTGCATTTACCGCACCTTGCACAGCCGTTGCAAATCATGCGGCTGCCGCATTTTTCGCACTGGGGGCCGAAGTATTTTTCGTATTTTCGCCCGGCGTCGAACAGGCCGTAATCGTCTTCGAGCTTGAATTTCATCGGCTTGCCCCTGATACGATATGCCGTTATACGCCATTTCGCTTTGCACGCGCTTATTCGGCAGGAAATACCGCCGACCGTCCTTGATGAAGTTTGTGCCCGTCTCGATAAAGCAGAACGTGACGTTTTGGTTTGCGCACTGCCTGTGCAGCGAGCGCACCAGTCGTAATCGCACGGACGCGCGCCGTCGTAGTTTTCGCCGCCGCAGATAACCTGCTCAATCTGCCCCATCGCGAGGTATTTTTTCAATCTCTATGGGGCCGAGCAAGGGCGCTGTCATGATGCCCTTGTGCTTAAACGGCAGGCTGTGCAGCATGGGGAATACGCTCGTCCGCGCGGCGCTGATTTTCGCACGTGACGTTGAAAAAAGATGTGCTCCCAACCGTCGCCCCAGTTATACGGCAAAACATTTTTCTACGCGCTCCGGGCGCTTTGTGAAGCAGGAAAAACGAGATGTCCCGCCGTTGATTCATGATCTCCCCACGCTTCACGCCGCCACGGATCGGCCTGCTCCAAAAAGAAATCGGACGTCATGCACACGCGCAGCTGCTCTCCGCTTTTTTACTTTGTAGTTGCCTGCGCGGTCGCGGCTCAAAAAGGATAGTGAAAGCCCGTTTTTTGTGCGGTAAATTTCCGCGCCGTTATGCCCGCGCTGACTGTCGAGAAAAATACATATAGCAGTGTGTGCGCAGCCCCTCGCTGCACTTCACGCACCCGTGCCACGGGTTCCAAATATCGTGCATACCGTACCTCCTTATCGCAGGGTAAGAAGCCGAAAGACCTGCTCTGCGCTTTCGGCGAGGTTTTCCGCCGCGGTTTCGGGGCGCATGGCTTCGTCTAATGTCGTCACGCCGCGCACGGCGGGGAAAAACGCCGTGATGCCGGCTTTGTTGCACGCTTCCGCGCCCTTTTCAATACCGCCCGCAAACGCGATGACGGGCTTGTGATACTTCTTAGCAAGCTTCGCCACGCCTACGGGCGCTTTGCCCATGGCGGTTTGGGCGTCCAATCTGCCCTCACCCGTCACGACGAAATCGGCATTTTTGATTTTTTCCTCTAAGTGTGTTTCCTCCATGACGATCTCAATGCCGGGCATGAGCTCTGCGTGCAGGAACACGCCGAGTGCGAAGCCGAGGCCGCCCGCCGCGCCTGCGCCGGGGGTATCAAGATTGCTTTCGGGATACAGTTCTTTCGTCAATGCAGCGTAATTTCGCATATAGCCGTCCATTTCGCGAATCATTTCGGGCGTAGCACCCTTTTGCGGACCAAAGACGGCACTGCACCCGTTTTCGCCGCACAGCGGGTTTGTGACGTCGCACGCTGCGCGGATGACGCAGTTTTTGAGCGCAGGCAGGGCATTTTTGTTCTCGATTTTCGCGAGCACGCGCAGCCCCTCTGCGCCGAACGGGACGGGGTTGCCGTCTTTATCTAAAAAGATCGAACCCGAGGGGCTTGCAGCATGCCTGCGCCGCCGTCATTCGTTGCGCTGCCGCCGATGCCGAGGACAAACCGCTTTGCAGCCGCGATTCATTGCGTCGCGCAGCATTTCGCCCACGCCGTAGGTGGTGGTTTTCATGGGGTTCCGCTTATCTTGGGGTACGAGCGGCAGGCCCGCTGCCTGTGCCATTTCCAATATGGCGAGGTCGCCTTTGACGCCGTATTCCGCCGTGACCTTCTCACCGAGTGGGCCCGTGACCCGCACGCGCACCGTTTCGCCGTACAGGCCCTCTGTGAGCGCTGCAGACGTGCCTTCGCCGCCGTCCGCCACAGGGCACACCACGCACTCGATTGTGCCGTCTGCGCGGCGTACGCCCTCTGCCACGGCCTTGCCTGCCTCTATGGAAGACAAACTGCCTTTAAACGAATCCATCGCAATCACAACGCGCACTCAAAACGCCCCCTAAGAATTTCTTTTCACCATAATAGCACATTTGTTCCCTGCTTTCAAGGCAAATTTTTAGCTTCAATCAATTTTGTTTATATTGATTTTTGGAATATTTAAATAAAAGTTTTTTACTTTTTATTTAAAATCGTTGACAAAAGTTTTCTTTTATGGTATAAAATACACAGAATAAATAAATTCCTAATTTTGCAAAAGGAGGCTTTTTCGTGACTTGGAGTAAATTGAAATGGACTGCTTTATTTTCAATGATTTTAGGGCATATTTACGCGGCTGTACCTGTTCAAACTATACTCTTGACTTATTTCAAAATAGAACCTGATGTTTCTTACCCCGTTGTCACTGCGCTGCAATGTATCGGTAGTATTGCTTTTCCCTATTTATGCTTTCGGTATAGCGCAAGGCTGTATACATACGGATAATGCACTTTTTATTGTCTCCGCCTTTTTAGTATTTGCTATCATTGCCGAAGTTCCTTATAATCTCACATTGCGATATGGTTTTGTAAAATTCGCCTTCAACAATATTCTTTTTACTCTATTACTCGGTGCTGTCTGTTGCTTACTCTATGATTTTATTAAAAAGCAAATTTTTTTCATGGGCAGCTTGATTCCCGTTCTACTCCTTGTATTTTTTAGCAGAAATTCTAAACGTTGAGGGTGGAGGTTTTGCTGTTATTTGCATTATCATCCCTTATGTTCTTTACCGGCGTCACAACAAAACGGCTTCCGTTATTTCTTTAGGTATCCTTATTGTTATATACTATGCTTTTATCAAACAATTTACAGGTTCTTTAGACGCTCCGTTCCAATGGCTAAATCCTCGCTATGACACCTCATCTTTCTTCCTTGAATGTGCATGTGCACTAATTGGTATTCTGTTGCTCATAAGTTACAACGAAAAAAAAAAAGGGAAAAGCTTACTGCCAATGGTTTCATTATATCGCCTACCCGCACACTTGTTATTGCTCTATATACTCAACACCTGCATAATTAAAATTTAATTTTGTCTTTTCTAAGATAGGAGGATTCCAATGCACAATCCATCTCACCACATGAATCGTACATCGAATATCACAAAAATCTCATTTGAGGTAAAGTTATGAAGAAGAATTTTAAAATTAAAATGACATCCCTGTTCTTAGCGATCATCTTTGTTATTGCACTGCCGATTTCCATTTCTGCACAAACGGTTGACATTCCTTCTCCAAACTCGGAAGTTCAGCCTCAATCTTTTACTCGAGAATACACAACATATCTAACTTCTTCAACGCGCCAAGTTATGAGTGACGGCAATTGGTTTGGCGAGGAACTTGTCATTGTTCGTTTTACTTCTTCTGAAGGGCCAACCTCAATATCTGTATACGCCCTTGATAGTGCTGGCAACAAAATTGGTCCGCGCACAATAAGTTTGGGTGGTGCCGCTTCGTTTGTTTTGAAAAACGTTTCGGGATCATTTGAAATTTATGCCAGTTCAAACGCTGGAAAGAACGGAAATGTTAAGTTAACTGTTGTTCTTTCTACATACGCTTAAATTAAGCAAATTCACTTCATCAGACGTTTAAAAAGGGAGTAAAGTTGACATTCGTCAACTTTACTCCCTTTTTTCGAAAAAACGCAGGAAAGCACTTTGCCTTCCTGCGTTTTGTATTCTATGAAATTACTTGAGGGTAATGGGCTTTACAGGTTTGTTCTCCTCGCGGGCGCTGGTCTTGCCCTCAGGCTTGATTTCGCCTGCGGCAAGCAGGGAACGCTTTTGAGAGACGGGCCGATGAGCTCATACACCAGCACGGAAGGAGAACAGCACGACGTTGCGCACGATGCTGCCGTCTGTAAGGGACGTAGCGGTGAGCGCCATGCCGAGCGCCACGCCGGCCTGCGGCAGAAGCGTGATGCCGAGATGCTTTTTGATGTGGTCACTGCACTTTGTCATAGCGCAGCTGATGTAAGAGCCGGAGATCTTACCGAGCGAACGGAAGACGATGTAAATGATGCCGATGAGCAGCACGAGCGGGTTGCTTAAAATATTCAAATCGAGCTCCGCGCCGGAAAGCACGAAGAACAAAATGTTGATGGGGCCTGTCCAGCGATCCAGACGGCTCATCAGCTCTTCGGAAGCGCTGCACACATTGCAGAAGACCGTACCGGTCATCATGCAGACGAGCAGCAGAGAGAAAACCGATCTTCACGCCGCCGAGCTCAAATTCCATGGAGGAGATACCAACCATGAGAAGCACGAAGGCGACCGTGAGGGATAAACGCTTACTGCGAGAGTGGAAATAGGTCTCTAACCAGTTGAGCGCAAGGCCGGAAAGTGCGCCGAGCACGAGGGAAATCACGATCTCGATGATGGGCTCTAAAATGACGCTGACAACGCTGATGCTGCCCATTTCGAGCGCGCCGGCGATGCCGAAGGACACGGAGAACAGCACGAGGCACACAGCGTCATCGATGGCGACGACCATGAGCAGGAGCTTTGTGGAGCGGGCCGTCTGCGCCTTATACTGGCGCACGACCATGAGCGTAGCCGCCGGGCCGTAGCCGCGGCGATGGCACCGAGGGTGATGGCAGAGGGCAGCGAAAGAAGGGCGGGATTGATGAGATGCAGGACAATGAGGGCGATATCGACCACAATAGTCGTGATGACCGCCTGCAGAATGCCGACGGTGATGGCCTGCTTACCCATCGTTTTGAGCTGCGAGACGCGGAACTCGTTGCCGATGGCAAACGCGATGAAGCCGAGCGCCGTCTGCGTGATGACGCTGAGGCCCTCCACCTGCTCCAGAGAATTGAAGCCGATGTACGGAATGTTCAGCGCGCCGAGACAGAACGGACCGATGAGCAGACCGCCGACGAGGTACGCCGTAACCGCAGGCAGATGTACGAGCTTTGCCAAGCGGGACATCAGCAGACCGACGACCAGAGCGATGCCCAGACAAATCAGGGTTTTTTTCCACTTTTTGAACACTTACCTTTCTTCGAGGTACGCGTGCGGCCACACAGGAAAGTGCCGGTCTCCGCCCTCCATTTATCTATCGTTTTTCCCGTGATTGGGAAAAAGCAGGACTCCAAAAAATTTTACAATAAATTCACGAATATGTCAATATTCCTTGGCACTATGTTTCCGCGGAAAACATTTTTTCCCGTTGTTTTGCTGAATATGGTAAGTCGTGAAGTAAAACCTGTTGAAGGAATAAAGTTTTGCTCAAGCTTTCTGCGCGGACAGCTAAAAGCAAGCGTAAATGAAAAAATCCCTCTGACAGAGGGAGCTTATAGCTTTTGAAAAATAAAAAAGAACCACATTTCTGTGATTCTTCTAAGTGTTGGCGCCAACCTATCGTCCCGGGCCGTTGCCAGCCGAGTATTTTCAGCACAAACGAGCTTAACTTCTGTGTTCGGTATGGGAACAGGTGGACCCTCGTTGTAATCAACACCAACTATTCTGTTTGCCGTCTCATCTGACGACTTTGTTATAATACCACATCTCTTTCTAAATTGCAAGCCTTTTTTTAAAAAAACTTCAATAAATTTTGAAAAAAGCAAAATATGGTATACCAAACATTTTGCACACCATATTTTGTAGGTTATTCTTCTGTGTAATCACCGGTGTCGTCGGTATAGTCGCCCGTATCATCGGTGTAATCCCCTGCGTTGTCCGTATAATCGCCGGAATCGTCCGTGTAGGTGTCGCCAGCGGTGTCTGTTGTATCGGTGTTATCGGTGCTGTCGCCGTTCGGATCGGGGTCGGCGTGGGGGTTGGCGACGGCTCCGGCGTTTTGTTGCCGAGGAGATAATCTGCCCAAATGGCGCAGCCCTCGTCATTTAAGTGGATGCACAAGCCCTCGGGGTCAGCGCAATACTCCGCGGGAAGGTAGCCCTCTGTACAGAATGCGGCGATGTTTAAGAACTTCAGGTTCTTTTTGCCCGTGCAATAGGTCTGCATCGCTTCGTTATACTGCGCGATGGTGCCGCTGCTGAGCCCCTGATAGTCAATCCACTCCAGCATGGGCGTAACGGCCTGCACGGTAATTTCAAAGGTTCGGGTACTTCGTTTGCAGCGCGGAAATAACTGCCTGCGCAGTGGACGTGACGTCGGAGACGTCGTTATACGTGAGGTCTTCCTTGCCGAGCTGAATGTAAAGCTTCGTCGCGGAGAAACGGTCGATGGCTTCCGTGACGGTGAGAAGCGGTGTCATCGTCGAGCCACAGGCCGCCCCTCACTGCCGTTTAATTCGTCCTGCGCTTCGTCCCACGAATAATCGCTGCGGGTCATGAATTCCGCATCGCTCAAAGCGGTGGTGCTGCCTGCACCGTCCGTGACGTAGTTTTTCAGGCACGTCGTCATGCTGTCGCCGATGAAAAGCGCGCCGTCGAAAGCGGAAGACGGCGTAGGCGCGGCGGAAGCGGTGTTTTCTGCCGGTGCAGCGCTGGCCTGCGGTTTTACGGTGGAGAAGAACTCCGGCTCGCCGTCTGCGGCGATACTGCTGATGGGTGTGCGCACACCGCAGCGCTAGCCACGCCGAGGGCAACAAGCGCCACGAGCACGGCGGCGGTGCAGACAAATCCGCCACGCGGAACTTGTTGATCTTCTTCTTTTTATGAGGCACGCCTGCTTTTCGCGGCGCTTTCGGGGCTTCCGTCTTCTGCGGGACATTCTGTGCGGCCTGCTCTGCGGCTCGCCTTGTGCGTCGCTCCGCACGGGCGGCTGCGCGCTGTGCCTGCCGCTCTTCCTCGCGCATAGCAGCGGGGCGTTTTCTTTTATTCGCCAAAATATAGTCATCCTTTCGGAATATTTCTTTGTTATCTTGGGTTTATTGTACGGCGCGGGAAAGATTCTGTCAAGTAAAGAGGACACCGCGCAGCGCTGCGGGTGCCCTCTTTTACGGTTTATTTAAATTTATACGCTTTATGAATATTTACACGCGCGTGAGGCGCACGGCCATGTACTCGTGGCCCGGCAGCGCAATGCGGAACTTGCCGCTGTGCACGCCGGCATCGGTGATGGTCATGTTCCACGTATCGATGACCTCCACGCGCCAGTTTTCGCCCGCGGGCTTTACGAAATCGCGGAAGCTCGGGCGACCGAAGCCGTAGTAGTGAATTTCGTAGCGGTGACGGGGATCATCTCGTCCGGCACGGCGACAGTCTCATCAAATGCGCCGGGCCTTGCTTTTTAAGCCGAGACCGGGCGTCTGCGTGAAATTTCATGCAGGAAGCGGATGCGCGCGGGGCTTTCGCCGTGCAGCTTGCCGCCGTGGCTCCACCACAAGATGTCTTCGGGGTTCATGAAGGTCTCGCCGTGGCCTGCGTAGCCGCCGCGCATGGAAGCTTCCCAGAAGCGGCGGGTGAGCTCCTGCCCGGAGATATTGCCCCAGCCCATATCGATATTGCCTTCGTAGGCAATTTCATCCCACACGATAGGCTTTTGGTAGCGCGTGCGGTAATCGGTGGTGTATTCCACGTGACGGTAGAGATCCTGGCGCTGCAAGCTGCAATGCGTAATCCACGGACGGGTGTGGTCGTAGAACGGTATGCAGTTGTGGATGGAACGCATGTGGTTGTACGGATCTTTTTTTGCAGAGCAGGTCTGCGTAGTGCTCCCAGTCCTCAAGCTTCTTGGCGCGCATGAGGTCGTATTCGTTTGCAAAGGCTCCACCACACGTTGCGGTAGGCGGAGAAGCGCGCGATGACGTAGTTCCAGTAAAGGTCGTCCTGCTCGCGGTTCATGGCGGAGAAGCCCCAGCGGTCGTAGGGGTGCATAACGATGATGTCGGCCTCGATGCCGCGCTCCTGCAATTCTACGATGCAGCGCTCCATGCGGCGAAAAATGCTCGGGGTTAAACGCGTAAAATCCCAGTTGTTGCCGGAAAAATCGACGAAATACGAGAAGTTTTTCTTCGGTGAGGTTTTGAATTATCGACCGGGGTGCCCTCATATGGGAAGGTCTCCGGTCGCGGAAATTGTGGATGTAGTGCTTCGGAAAGACGCAGAAACGCATTTTGTTGAAGTAGCCCTTATCGAGCTCCTCGAGCGTTTGCTTGTGCACTTCTTCCGGGCTGGTGCGCCCACGCGTAGCACGTGGTGCCGACGGAATAGTACGGCGTGGTGTCTTCATAGGCGAAATGGTACGTGTTCGCAATACGCACCGGGCCGTGGTTATCGCCGGTCGGCTCTGTTACGGTGAAATCGCCGGCAGACTCCGCTTCCGGGAAGCTGCCGACCGTTTCATAGACGTAATCGCCCGTAAAAGAGGGCATGAAGCGCACTTTATAAACGCCGTCTCCGTCATAGAAGCCGTCTACCGTGACGATTTCGTTTTTGCTGCGGAACGTGGCGGAAACGGACTGCTCCGTAAACGGGTTGCCCGCAGACGGACCCTTGAGGGAAACTTCAAGAAGCCCCCATTTTCTACTGTATTCATTAGATGTCACTCCTTATTTCTCGATGACGCCTTCATAATTCATGCCGAAGCCGTAGTCGTAGGCGTGACCGAACTCATCCACGTGCACTTCAAGGTCAAACGGAACGTCTTCGCAATGCTTTTCCACGGTGTCCATGTCCTTCGGCATCTGCACGGGCAGACGGCCGGTGGGATCGTAATCGCCGAAGACGACGTCGAGCACCGCGGCGCGGAAACCCCGAACTCGACGACGATGCCGTCCGCTTCACGCTCAAACTCGTGCATGACCATGGGGTTGTTGATCGCTGCGCAGACAATGACGGCTTGTTCCCCCATCGCTTTGCCGGAGCAATGCACTGAACGAAGCGTTGATTG
>VOFK01002812.1_pt1 | contig 45520 bp, 51 predicted proteins | sample 5384121 | NCBI WGS metagenome assembly VOFK01 (sample SAMN12384730, study PRJNA508395) | human gut metagenome | isolation source: healthy gut J | host: Homo sapiens | reverse complement strand
AATGTAATCATGTACAATACTTCGGTATTTTTTATCGGTTCGAGTGTCCCATTGTCAAAGAACGCTCATAACATTCTGCATTCTCCAACAAACAGGTTTTGTTATTGATAGACTGTTCCATCAAAACAGCCACAGATTACCCGGATTCGCACAGGTTCAATCTTAAAGTTTTCAGCTTAAACACCCGTGTGAGCCCAAGTAACCTGTGGTAAAAAGACTTGTGATGCATTCATACCCACAAAGTCAAATTCATTACAGACTGTTCTTAGTCAAAACATTACAATTAAATTTGTTCAATATCTCCACACATCTCTCCACATTAGACGGACGGATAACCACATGTGCCGTATCTCCCTGAGCAAAAGCATACATATATTCAATAAAGATATTCTCTGCTGCCAGATAGTCCAAAACTTTAGCCAAAGAACCTGCCACATTCGGGCAACTGATACATACCACATCGGTCAGCATCACGGCAAAATTCTCGGCACGAAGTACTTCCACCGCTTTTTCCACATCCGAAACAATCAGGCGAAGTATACCGAAATCAGTAGATTCCGCCATGCTGAACGCATGCATATTGATATCATACTTTGCCAATGTCTTGGTTACGTCATTTATTCTTCCGGTTTTGTTTTCCAGAAAAACAGATAATTGCTTGATTGTCATATCGCATACTTTTTTATTTTAAAATCCGATTGTCTATCACACGTTTACTCTTACCTTCACTACGGGCAATGCTATTAGGTTCCATCAGCTTCACTTCGGCACTGATGGAAAGGACACTTTTCAGTTTGTCGCTCAATGCTTTCTTCATGGCAAGCATACTTCCCATATCATCCGAGAAGAAGTCTTTGCGGACTTCCACTTGTACCTGCAAAGAGTCGAGGTTATTCTTCCTATCCACCACCAGCATATACTGAGGTTCAAACTGAGGCATATCCAAAATAACACTTTCCACCTGAGACGGGAAAACATTGATGCCACGGATAATAAGCATATCGTCACTACGGCCTACAATACCCGACATACGGATATTGGTTCTTCCACACGGACATTCACCCTCCATCAGGGAAGTCAAGTCCTTCGTACAATAACGCAATAACGGCATCCCTCCTTTGTCAAGGTAGTAAACACCAATTCTCCCACTTCTCCATCCGGAAGACGTTCCAGCGTTTCAGGATTAATGATTTCAGGATAAAAATGATCCTCATTGATATGCGAACCATGTTGCTCCTGACATTCGTAGGAAACACCGGGTCCCATAATCTCACTTAATCCATAAATATTATACCCTTTCAATCCCAGCCGCTCTTCTATCTCCTTACGCATACTTTCCGTCCATGGCTCGGCTCCGAAAGCTCCGATACGGAGATTGATATCATTCTTGGTCAATCCCATACGTTCCACCACTTCTGCCAGATAAAGAGCGTATGAAGGAGTACAGGCAATTCCGTTATACCCAAGTCGCGAATCAGACGGACATGCTCTTCCGTATTTCCTGTAGAAGCCGGGATAACAGTCGCCCCCAGATTCTCCACCCCATAATGTGCGCCCAACCCGCCTGTAAACAAGCCATAGCCATAACTGACAGAAAAGGTATCATTACGGGTAACCCCGTATGCTGAAAGACAACGTGACATCACTTCGGACCATACAGACAAGTCACGACGCGTATATCCCACAATGGTAGGATTCCCGGTTGTTCCCGAAGAAGCGTGCACACGTACAATTTCCGAAGCAGGAGCAGCCTGAAGACCATATGGATAATTATCACGTAAATCCTGCTTGGTAGTAAAAGGGAAGTTTTACGATATCTTCGATAGTCTGGATATCATCCGGAGACAAATCCATCTCCTGCATCTTGTTACGATAAAAAGGAACATTATGATAAACCAGGTTCACCAACTTGTTCAGACGTTTTCCCCTGCAGAGCGCTCATCTCGTCCCGACTCATGCACTCTTTATTTTTATTCCAAATCATAATAAATAATTTTTTTTCAATGTGCTAATCTGCCAATGTACTGGCACACAAACCCACTGTATGGCAATCGGCACATTATCCTATTAGCACATTATTTTCAATGATCTTCATGAAAAGCTCTCATGCGTTCCTCCATCACCGGATAAAGTTCATCGCGCATCCGTGACGTACAGGCGCGGACACCTTCCTGCTCGCTGCCGGTAGTAGAAAGCGAGATGCTGCTTACCCCATAATACAATAACTCCCGGAGCAATTCACCCCCTGTCATATTTCCGTAACCAATGGTAAAGAAGAAACCATCTCCCACCACCTGGGTAGCATCATAGTCATATACGATATGGAAACCATTGTCGGTAAATATTTTCTTCATGCGTTCCGCACGACGGGCATATTCGCGGGTATCTTCCACAAAATTGATTTTACCTTCGGTAGACAGACGAAGCATTTCAGCGTATGCATACTGAGTGGAAGCCGTACATCCCGAAGTAATCATATAAAGAATGGAAGCAATCAGCGTAGGACCGAACACCCCTGCATCTTTATACCGTTCTGCCAAGGCAGGGAACTGGCGGTCGAACAGTTTGTCGCTGATACATGCCAATGCCATACGCTGTCCGGCATAACTGAATATCTTGGAAGAAGAAAGCATCAGGATATAATTATCCGTATATCTTGCCACAGTGGGCGGATAAGGCGGTTCGAAAGGATGCCCCATATCCCGACGGAAATCCATGCAGAAATAAGCCAGATCTTCCATGACAATCACATCATACCGGGTTGCCAGTTCACCGATTATCTGCAACTCCTCCTCTTCCAGACAAATCCATGCCGGATTATTCGGATTAGAATAGATAATCGCTGCTATATCGCCTTTACTCAGGAAACTTTCCAATTTCTCACGCAAGGCCTGTCCACGATAATGATAGATATCAAACTCTTCCCACTCCACGCCGATAATGCGAAGCTGGGATTTCTGAATAGGAAATCCGGGATCAATGAACAATACCTTGTCTTTCCCCGGAATACGCTGCGTACAGGCTATGAACGAGCCGAATGAACCCGCCACCGACCCGGTGGTAGGCACACAAGCGCGCGGAGAGATATCCAGATTCAAGAAAGCTTTTACAAAACGGGAAGCCTCCTTTTTCAACTCGGGCACTCCTGCGGCAGCCGGATATTGCGATCCGACTCCCCTGTCCAAAGCAGCTTTCTCCGCTTCAATCCCTATCTGATTGGCGGCAAGACCGGGAGATCCCTGATCCATGCGGATAAAAGGAATCCCCGTTTCCTTTTCCAGATACTGGGCTACCAACAGCACATCACCGATAGTAGCCTGTGCAAGATTGGCGATGTGCAGTTCCTTCACCGCCTTCTCCACTAATTCTTCACTAAATATCTTCATGGCATTACCAGTTCTTTACCGCATTCAATCCTATATCAAAAGCCTTCTGATTCATTTCAACAATCTTCTCACCTTTTGCAGCAAACACACGCCCTATGCTTTTCGCGCAACTGTTCCGGTGATACGATTTCAATATACTTCGCAGCCATGCCCAGCAGAATCACATTCGCGCATTTAGGCATACTGTTTTCTTTTGCCATATCCTCTATTTCCAACTTCACCACATGCGGAAGACTCTCCAAAGCCCTCATCAGATCCACTTCTTCAGGATAGTCGGGAATGTTCTTGAAAAGGATTAGCGGAAGTAATCACCCAACCTTCTTCCTGCAAGTAAGGCAGATAACGCAACGCCTCCATCGGTTCCATGGAAATAATCAGATCCGCCTCACCCTGAGCGATCAGATCCGAATAAATCGTTTCGTCGGATAGACGCAGATTAGACTGTACATCCCCTCCGCGCTGGCTCATGCCGTGTACCTCGGCCTGCTTCAAATTGATGCCTTCTGCCGTAGCAGCTTCTCCTATAATAGTAGCGATAGTCAGGATACCCTGTCCTCCTACGCCCGAAAGTATGATATCTTTTCTCATGCCTTATCTGCTTTTTTCTGTCTTAGTTTACGATTCAATGTCTGGATACACTCTCTGCGCGGAATAATGACAGACACCCCTTTATATTCTATTTCCTCACGAATGGTACGGGTGATTTCTTCCATATTCTTTGGTAATGGAACCACCACACGCACATGTTCGGGTTCTACCCCTAATCCCAGGCAGATCGCCTCGAATTTGTTCGTACCGGCAGAATCCTGTCCACCGGTCATGGCGGTAGTCAGGTTATCCGAAATCACCACCGTGATATTGGCACGGTCATTCACCGCATCCAGCAGACCGGTCATACCGGAATGAGTGAAGGTCGAGTCACCGATAACAGCAATGGCCGGAAATACCCCTGCATCGGAAGCACCTTTGGCCATGGTTATGGAAGCACCCATATCCACACAACTGTCGATAGCACGGAACGGGGGCAACGCACCTAATGTATAGCAACCGATATCACCGAAAATGCGTGCATCCGGATATTCCGCAGCCACCTTGTTCAATGCATCATACACATCCCGATGACCACATCCCTGACACAATGCAGGCGGACGCGGCATCACCACCTGAGACTTGCCAAACGGACGTTTGATTCCCCATCCGATCGCCTCGCCCACATTATCCGGAGTCAATTCACCAGTACGCGGCAAAGTTTCCGTCAAGCGTCCCTTTACCTCATAGTCCGAGGAAAGTATCGCTTTTACCTGCTCTTCCACAAACGGCTGACCATCTTCCACTACCAGAACATATCCGCAGCGGTCTGCCATCGTCCTGATTTCTTCAGCCGGCAACGGATACTGCGAAACTTTCAATACCGGAATATGGCAACTGTCCGTATCCGCCTCCTTCACATAATTATAACCGATACCACAGGCTATCACTCCGAATTCATAATCATATTCGGGATTCAACCCTTCCAGATAATTATAAGGAGATTTGGAGGAAACTTCTTCCAGCTTCTCCTGCTTTTTCACTAAATCCAGATATTGTTTACGCGCATTACCCGGCAGCAATACCCAGTGGGCACGTTCATGATCAGGATTCAACTGATTTTCCTCACGGATATCGGCTACTTCCACACCGGCACGCGAATGTGCCAGACGGGTAACCACACGCATCAGCACCGGCAACTTCAGTTTTTCCGAGAGTGTATATGCGTAATCCATCATATCGTATGCTTCTTGTTGGGAAGACGGTTCCAGCATGGGAATCATAGCAAATTTTCCATAAAAACGTGAATCCTGCTCGTTCTGTGACGAGTGCATGGAAGGGTCATCGGCAGCCAGCACCACCAGACCACCGTTCACGCCGGTTATGGCAGAATTGACAAACGCATCGGCAGCCACGTTCATGCCTACATGTTTCATACATACCAAAGCACGTTTTCCTGCGTATGACATACCCAATGCAGCCTCCATGGCCGTTTTTTCATTGGTACACCAAGTGCTGTGCAATTTTCTTTCCTTTGCCAAAGGATTATTCTGGATAAACTCTGTGATTTCAGTGGACGGTGTACCCGGATAGGCATATACACCCGATATGCCGGCATGTATCGCTCCGAGGGCAATTGCCTCATCGCCCAACAATAATTTCTTTTCAGCCATTATCTATTATTTTGTTAATTGTTTCATATCAATGTAAAGGGGTCTGCATCATCCAATACCGGGAATTTCTTCCTGAAAGCCTGCAATGCCTCCATATCGATATCAGCCGATACCGCACTTTCCCTGCTCCACGGACATTCGGCTATCGTTTTTCCGTAAGGGATCGATGATGGCGCTGCCACCCGAATATTCACAGGCAGGATCAGTTCCCAAGCGTTTCACTCCGGCCACATAGCACTGGTTCTCAATAGCCCGCGCCCGAAGCAGCGCGCGCTCCAGCATCCACACGGGGGGTGGGCCAGCTTGCCACATAAAGTATCATGTCGTAATCCCCCAGGTTGCGTGACCAAACAGGGAAACGGAGGTCATAACATACTTCCAAAAGAATACGTACCCCACGGAAGTTCACCACCACACGCTCTGTGCCGGCAGTGAAACGCTTGTGTTCGCCCCCGAAGGTGAACAAATGTTTCTTATCATAATGCTGCACGGCTCCGTCCGGATGGACAAAGTAAAAACGATTATAATAGTTTCCATTCTCACATACTGCTACACTGCCTGCAATAGCACAATTCCGCTCGGCTGCCTTTACGCTTCATCCAGTGCAGGGTTTCACTGTCGGCGCTCTCCGCAATTCCTTCGGGTTGCGTACAAAAACCGGTGGAAAACATTTCCGGGTAAAACAAACAGATCAGCATCCAGCAGACAGCTTATCGCTTCGTCCGCCCTTGCTATATTGGCCTGTGGATTGGCCCATTCTATATTTCTCTGTAGAATTGTTATTTTCATTGTTTTTCATATTATAAGACCCACAAAGGTAACAAATATAATAAGATAGCAAGCATTTTATTACTAACTATTTCCTTTCACTCCCTTTTTTTTACATGTTTTCATAAATATCCCTATTTATTCCTCATAAAAAAAAGCAGCCCAGCAAGGACAAGCCTTGCTGGGCTGCACTCAAATGCCTTTTTTGTCTCAAACAGTAACGGGGATATGAAACCAATCAGTTGTATTCAAAGTTTTATCGTTTTCACCTTACCGGAATAACCGGCAGCCGCACCGTCCCAGCCGGCTCTATCTCCACTTTCTGGTATCTGGCCTCCACCACCACCTTACCATCCGGTGCCATCAGTCCCCATTGACAAGCATTCTCCTCGAATACACAATAACCGCCGACGGGAGGACAGATGTTCCTATAACAAGGAGGAACCACGATACGCTCACCGACTTCAGCCCCCATTTCAGCCCCATCCGGAAAGGAGGACGGACATCGCCTATCTCCTCCAGTCTCTTCCGTCTTTTCTCCTCCTCATTCCGTTTCAGTAACAGGTTCATTTCCTCCGCACGCCGCCCGGCCTCTTCCTTCAATCTCTTCACCGCAGAGTCAAAATCCTACTCACCAGCCTCAGGATTATTACAGGCGATATATCGTTTCCTCTTTCCTTTCTCCACATGATAATAACTCCCTTGCCCGTCCATCACCACGATGCTCCGGTCTGCCAGACGACCACAGCACCAATACACCTCCTCGTCATCCCCTTCCAGCAGACAAGCGAAAAAACATCGAACACGGTAGACCATACAGGATCCGCCAACTTGCAGGACTTCGGGACACGATAGTCCGGTATCTTCAGATAAAAGCCATAAAAACAGAGACTGTCCTTATGCAGCCCGCGCATGGAAGCATACGCCTTCCGTGTGCGGCTATGAAAGGTCTCTCCCACTTTCAGCAATTCCACGCTACCGTAAGAGCACACCACCGGCTTCTCCCGATAAGTCCTGTCCGTTTTCAAGTCGATGTAAGCATCCGTACCATCATTGCCCGTAACGGCCAGAAGCTCCCCTTTCAGGAATCGCAACCTCCGGCAGCGGTCTATGATGATCTTCGGCTTTCCGTTATCGTCCACCACCCCTGTACGGCCATCTTCCAAACAAACCGCCGCCCGGTCCGCACAGGTGTCGAACACTTCCTTATATCGAGGCATCACTGTCACTCTGTTTCTACGCCTCAGTCCCCACAATCCGCTACATCGGTCATGGAAAGCTTTCAGAACAGAGAGTGCATTCCGCCCCTCTTCCTGATCAGACAAATTCCGGTTCCTGATCGCATCCAGCAACTGTCCATGGGTCATCACCATTTCCCATTCTTCCTCCCGCCTGCCTTCCTCCAAGAGCGAACACGCCACGGACAGCCCGTTTTCCGCTCTTTTCCGAGAAAAGGTGTCACCCAGTATCCGCCCCTCGAACATCGCTTCCCAATCCCGCTCACGGACGGGCAGACCGAATATCCGGTGCAACCCCACATTATCTATCAGCATACAGGATTCCTTATCACCCGATTTCCGTAATCCCCCTCCCCACCTGTTGCAAGTATTTCGCCAGTGAAAGCGTGGGACGAGCCAGCTGCACGAACTCCACATCGGGACAGTCGAAGCCCTCGGAAAAGATATCCACATTGACCAGCACCCTGATCCTTCCCTGCCTGAAGCCCTCTACCAGTTCCCTACGCTCCGAAGCAGGCGTTTTGCTGTCGATAGCCACAGCCGACACTCCGTGCATTGTAATAGGCGGCTATCTGACGGGCATGGGCTATACTGACGGCATACACCATTCCTTTTTTCCCGGCGGCATACCTCTCGACGCTCTCGTACAACCGCCGGATGCTGACCTGACGGTTCAATACCTCATTCATTTCCTTCACCTGATAATCTCCGTCCACCCCACGTTTCTTCAACGAATTTATTATCTGTTGCTCCCTGCTGTCAGCACGGATAGACACGTAGTCGAAAGCAGACAGCCAGCCTTTCCCGATGAATTCCGCGATGCTCCACGAAGTTGTCAGCGCATCAAACAAATCCGTGAAGCCCTTGCCGTTCAGCCGGCAGGGGGTGGCGGTCATGCCCAGTTTCCTCGCCTCCGGATATCTCTTCCAAAGCTCCCTGTAAGTCTCCGCCAGTGCATGATGCGCCTCGTCAATGACAATCAATCCGGGAGCTTCCCCTATATTCTTCCAGTTACGGGACAACCACTGGATGGAGAATACCCGCACCCTTCCGGATTCTTCCGGCATACTGTCTTTCCCCGTCTTTCCGTTCTTTCCCGTTTTGTCCGGTTCTTTTCCCATTCCATACCGGGCTGCGGTTTCCTCTATCTGCTCCACCAGCTCTCTGCGATGCGCCACAATCCACACCCGCGTGCCGATACCGATACCACAGAGAAACTCTTTCACCACCGCTGCCAGCAGATGTGTCTTTCCTGTGCCTGTAGGCATTTGTACCATGACACTCCGATGGAACTCCCACTCCTTAAAGAGCCTGAGCTTCATCTCCTGCTGGTAGTCACGAAGACCATCGTTCTTGCAACACATCATGGTGCGGATGCCGGTCGCCACCGACAACAAAAGAGGGAAAGGCTGCATGCATCATCGCACACAGCCTATAGTGAATATTCTATCTTTATGAATTCATTTTTATCAGCAGCTTGCTAGTTGATATCGTAAATATTTGATATCGCAAACCGTTCCGCCACTGAATTTAATACGAAACCGATGACAGGGGCTATTTTTCTATGAGCCAGTCGCCCAACGTATGCTCCTCCGCATCAAAGCTGATGCCCACTTTCACCACAGGCAGTCCGCTGAGGGTAAAACGTTCGGGATAGTTTTTCAAATTTATCTGAGACATGGCGGCATCGGCATCCTTGCCTAGTTTCAATTCAATAACATACAACATGTCGGCAGTGCGCATCACCACGTCCACACGTCCCTTCGGGGTACGGACTTCCACATCCACATACATTCCGAAAAGAGAGAAGATGATGTAGAACAACTGCTGGTAATGCCCTTCATAATTCGTGTTATCGCAATAAGGAACGGTGGAGAGAAACTCCTGAAGCAGACGCAAGGCTCCATCCATATCGCCCAAGCGTATCGCACCATACATACGGCCTATGGTAGTAAGCCCCATATCGGTATTGTAAGCCAGATAGTTCGGCAACAGACTCTGCATCAGTCCCACCCGTATCTCCCTGTTCGGAATATCCAGCGTGTAAAGCTCGGTATATTTATCATAGTCCTTTATCGTGACATAGCCGCTCTGATAGAGCAAAGGCGTAATAGTTGTCATCCGCTCGGTAGGGGCATCAAAACTGGCAGCCATAGCCTGCATGCTGTGTCCCACTTCAGAGGGAAGAACATGGAACTTGCGCAGCATCTCTATCAGATAGGTGGGCGTGCCGCTGCCAAACCAATAAGAGTTTAACTTGCCATCTTCGAAAGCATTCAGCAGGCTGAACGGATTAAAAACATCTGGCGAAGGCCAGGTGAAATGATAGCCGTCATATTTCTCTTGCAGTTTCAGTAGGGTATCTTCTTTGCTCATCTCCTGCGAAAGGGCAAAGCGTTCTATATACCCGCCCATCTGTTCCAACATTTCCTCTTTAGTGATACCGCAAATGTCAGCGTAGGGCTCGTCCATGCTAATATTCTTGATATTGTTCAGCTCGCTGAAAATGCTGAGCTGGGAAAAACTTGGTGATGCCGCCGGTTAGGAACACAAAGCGCAGATAAGGGTCGCACGCCTTCAACGGACTGTAGAAATTACGCATCACATTACGCAGGACGGGGAGGTTCTCATCCTCGTGCACCACATCCAGCAAGGGTGCGTCATATTCGTCAATAAGGACTACCACCTGGCGGCCGGTCTGCTCATAGGCACGCATGATGAGTGTCTTCATCCTGTCATTGAGAGTGACCGCCCTTTCCGGCTTCCCGTATATTTTCTCATGTTCAAAGAGCTGCACATCCAGCATGCTTTCCAATGTTTCCTTGTCCACATGCTTGGCCAAGCTCATGTCAAAGTGAAGCACCGGGTATTCCGTCCACTCGGTTTCCAGCTTTTCGATGGCAAGTCCCTTGAAAAGGTCTTTCTTTCCGGTAAAATAGCAGTGTAGCGTAGAGGTCAGCAACGATTTTCCGAACCGTCGGGGGCGGCTCAGAAAATAATATTTGGAAGCACCGTATGCCATCCGGTAAACATATTCCGTCTTATCTATATAGAGATAATCCTTGTTGATGATTTCCTCAAAAGTCTGTATCCCTATCGGGCATCTCTTCAATGACTGTTGCTTCATGGCGCGCTACTTTTTCTGATTGTACTACAAAGGAACAAAATCTAACCGGAAAATCCTAACCGAATGCTCTTTTTTATTATTTCAGATGGACTTTAAAGACAAGACCTCCGGAGAAGTATTTCCCATTATTCAGCTCGGCTACAAGATTTACATAGTCTTTCCAAAAACTATACTCAAAACCTACATTGCAAGTTCTTGCATCGTACTCCGCCATCAGGTTCAAGCCATTCGCAGCCTTACTTATTATAGATGTTTCGGGAAAAGCAAAACGAAAGTTTGTGCCGAATGAAGGACGTTTATAATGCTCCATACCTTTGGCATTACCATATACAAATGCGGCATGAATACCCCATTCACCTATATTCTGAACATCCAAATGTTTGGTTACAGCCAGATAATAACGTGTTGCGTAATTATTGGAACCGCTTGTATTACCGGACACCAATTCCCCACCACCATGATCGGCATGAGAGGTGGGATCGTCCAGACCAAGGACTATTTGCGGTGTCCACTCCTTCCACCACCCTTCTTTCCAAAGGCGCAGACGCGCACTGAAAGCCCGGTCCTGATTCGTGAATTTTCCCCAAGACTGTTCCGGGAAATAAGTAGAGCCATGATCCGCATGTACCAATGTACAGATATACGACACCTCCAGCCAAGGGAAAATAGTAATATTAATGTAATAATTGAAGGTATACCCCACTTCACTGCTACGAAAATGGGTGGATAACGGATGAGTATTCAAATAGTTTCCACCAAACAGAAAAGTTTTATCACGCTGCATATCAGCCGTGGGAGCATGAAGCAGTCCGGTAGTTCCCAGCAATGCCTGGGCATCAGCCCATAAGGAAACACTACACCAAAAAACGAGCAATAAGATTCTTTTCATCAAGCTACTCCTTACATATATTCCACATGAACAACAGATTGCCGATAATGTAACGTTTCCACATCCGGCGGGGTTCTTTCAATAACCGGTAACACCATTCCAGAGAATGCCTTTGCCACCAGGCGGGAGCACGCTTTACCGTTCCAGCATAAAAATCGAAAACGGCACCTATCGTTCCGCAATGGCAATGGATTTTCAATTCATGCCAATGCGTGTACGCCCATTTCTCCTGCTTGGGGGCAGTCATCCCTATCCAGAGCAAATCAGGATTTGCCTTGTTGATAGCTTCGACTATCGCCCGGTTATCCTCTTCCGAGAACTCCGGCTTATAGGGTGGCGAATAGGTTTCCACTTCGATGTGAGGGAAATCCACCGCTGCACGCCGTTTGATCAATGCCAGCACCTTTTTCGCTGCTGCCCATGAAAAAAACATTTTCCTCCCTTCCGATTCAGCTTGTTCATTTCAAATTCGAACAAATCCCAGCCGGCAATGCGCCCCGCAGGTTTGGATTTGGCATTCAGCCAACGACACGCCTTCACGATGCTTGCCCCGTCAGGGATCAACACATCCCCCCCGCTTCAAAGCTTCGGCAAAGAACCTGTCTTTTTTTTTGGGCGGTGTTGTAGGAATGGGCGTTGATGGTATTGATCAGGAGTTTGCCTTCCGGCAAAAACGGCCAACCCCTGGCGATTTTCCACAGGAACAAATTTGTCAACTTCAATAACATGAATATGGCAGTTCTAAAATATTATATTATTTTTGTGGCCCAACAGCGAACGCCATGAGCCGATTAAAAGATTTTCCATCTATTCATGACCGCATCCACACCGGATACAGCAATGCTTTACACTCCCTTTACGAGATAGGCAGAAACCTGTCCGACAAGGAGCGGCAAGAAGTTATTGCCCGGGTCCGTGCGAAAGGATACCGGGTGGAGGAACTGGAATTTTACGAATATGCCCCGACAGACACCATGCGACATTTGTTTGTACGGATGGAAGGCGAAGCGGAAAGCATTCCTTATTTTATGCTGGACAAAGAATGCTGGAGTGAGATTGTGGATGCGCTACTGGTTGTTTACACATCGCCAAGTTAGGCTATGAAGTCTACATATAACAAGATTCTAAATTTCATGAAGCGGGAGCTCTGTCCTCATCTTTTTGATGATTGTCAACATGGAAGGAAGGTTATTTTTTACCACCTCAAAGACAACCGGTGCATCTAAATCAAAATAATGATGGGCAATAATATCCCTCATTCCCATGACACCCTTCCAATCTATTTCCGGATAATGAACAAGAAGATTTTTATTTGTCATTTTATCTACACCTTTAATGCCTTCACCAACAGCCATTAAAAGCATACAAGTACTTTCCAACCGTTCCATACCAGCCGGAGTAATCAAGTAATAATGGTACGAATCAATAGACTGGGAATTATTTAATATACGAATAATAGCCTGTTCTATTTTTGCCCAACATGGCATCAACCATATCCTTCTTATGCATATATTCCTTCCTCCGCATTATATTTTTGTTTCAGCAACTTGTCCATATCTTCACGCAATCTGACAATATCAACGGCACAACCAAACAAATGCTGAAGCTCGTCCTTTATATGGACCAGACAAAACATACTGGGAGTTTGCAATTCCACACATACATCCACATCACTATCTTCGGTTTGCTCGCCACGTGCAACCGAACCGAAGATTCCCATGCGCATAATGCCATACTTATGAGCATTCTCAACCATGTACTTACGCAATAATGCCATATATTCGGAAGTCGTTTTCATATCCATACATCATTCTTCGATAGCAAATATACGGATTCTTATTCTTTCAAACAAGAAAGTAATATAAGAATTGATAGTTCCTCCTCTTATTTACTAATGTCAGGATGAAAACAGATTTTGATTTAGTATGTCTCTCATTCTATTTTCAAATTTATCCAAAGTAAACTCCCGACAGAATTTCTCATGACCGGCACTTCCCATTTTAACTCTTAATTCCTCATCATCCAACAACTTCGCAATACAATCAGCCAACGAAACCGGATTCTGCTTTTCACAAATCAAGCCATTTTCTCCATCTTTCACCATATCGGGGATGCCGCCTTCATTGGTGGAAATGACCGGCAGTTTATATTCCATGGCTTCCAAAATGACCAAAGGGAAACATTCATTATAATAATAGGTTGGAAAAACAAAGACATCTGACTGTCTAAAAAAAGCCTCCTTTTCCTCTCCTACTTTTCGACCGACATAAAAGCAATCCTATCATTCAAATTCCGTTTATCCACTTCTTCTGAAAACTGTACTGCACCCATCTCTGATGTTTCTCCACCAACAAACTGACAAACAAAAGTATATTCTTTCTCTTTTTTAATATTTTTAAGTGCATCAAGTAATACAGTTACGCCCTTACTGATCAATAAATTAGAAAGAAAGAGTAAATGAGGAACTTCGTTATTCCGTCTTGCTTTTTAATTCTTCCTTACATGAGTTTGGTATACCATTCGAGGCAAATATATATATCTTCCCTTTTTACATACTTGGCTATATCCTTATAAAGATTCTCTGCCAACAGGATTATTTTCAGATTACTGAAAAAACGTTTATAAAGGAAGTTATAAACCCATTTACTCTGATATGCCGAAACTCCTTTATTGTGATAATGAACGATGACCTTGTACCCCATACATTTCAATATCTGCACTACAATAAAATCTTTAAAGAAAGCTTTCCCCCCGGCATTCGGGGTAATATAAACCAATTCGGGATGAATATCTCTTACAACGTGGTAAATATGCTTCAGAAGCAATACATATCTCAACAGTTTTTTGAAACTTGTACGTCCGATATCTGATAAACTGCCGGCTGTCGCTAAATTTATACAATAAGAATCGAAAGAAGAGTCTATCAATTCGCTTTCCTGAATGTATTTTCCCATCATGGCTGCGCCATGTATTATAAGCCGCAAAACAAAATGTTCCACTTTTGCAAAACATTTTGTTCCAAAATCACACTTGTTAACACAATTCAAAATGTGATTTTAAATACGATTTAAATGTCGTTTTAATAAAAAAATAACGGCCAACAATGTTAATGACAAAATAAATTCAAAATAAATCAAAAGCCATATCTGAGCGGTAGAAAATAGGTATATATATTGCGAATATATATTAATAATTCTACCCAATCTCTCAGCTTAGCCTTATCTCATTCATTTTCAACACTGTTTCCAAGTTCCGGCGGAACTTAGGCTAAAACAGGAGATATTATGGTAAAAATGCATAAACTGACGAAGGGCGGACAAACCATTTACCCAGCTACCATCTATGATGCGGTGGTCAATCCAAAGACGCGTAAGAGCTTGACTACGGAAATATCTGATTTAGACGTTGGATTAACTTCTATTAAAAACAAGACAGAAGGTATTTATAATACGATTGACCAGATAACAGATAAAACAATAGCTAAAATTGTAGGGTCCGATTTTAACGAAACGTATGTAACATCATGGGGACAAGGTGGCATATCCACTACGACTGGCGCTATTGAAGAGGGAGGCAAAACAAGAATACATTCAGATCTTATAAATACAGGTGTTGACATTTCAATAGAAAGTGGATATAGATATTATATAATTTATTACAATGAAAATGGGTCTTTTGCTGCTAAAGATAGCAATTGGAAAACTGATAAAAGCACAACATCAACATCTTATAAGAAATTTCGTATCATGGTTTCTTTGATTAAAGAAGCCACTATAGATATAGAATCAGGGAAACGGGTTACTATAAGTAAATTATATCAAAATGAGGCGTTATGCCCAGATATCAAGATGTTCAATAAAACGGTTGAACAGATAACTGATGAAACAAAACAAATTGCACAATCATACAATGATTTGAGTAATGAAATGGAACGCAACCCAACCGAGATTACGGGTGGCAATTATATGGAAAAACAGGATCTATTGTGCGTACAAGGGAGTATCAATTCGCAAAGCGGTATACTACAACCAGGTGGGACCAATAGAGTCTATACCAAGATAATTAATACAGGAACTGATATCATTATCAAGACCGGTTATAGAATATATGTCATGTTTTATAATGACCCTGCCGGTGAGTCTTTCAATTCAAAAGATGGTAATTGGAATACTGTATATACTACCATTCCCACAAAAACCCAATATTGCAGATTGATGATCGCTAAAATTGATGATACGGACTTGTCCCCATCGGATGCATCTGAGAATGTTCTGGTAGGGGATTTGACCAGTTATCCTTCAATGTTTATGCCATTAGTGAATTTGAGCACTAATCCTGCCGGATCATTTATGGCAAAAGATGATTTATTGACTTTATTTTTTTACTTAAGGGATAATCAAAGAAAAAAATACGTAACATCATTATCTAAGACCTATTATGTAAGTACAGTCAATGGCTTGGATACCAATGATGGTTTGTCTGACTCAACTCCGTTGAAGACTTTGAATAAAGCCGATGAACTGATGACCGATGGGGACACGGTCCTTATTGAACGAGGAAGTATATTTAATACAGAGGTACAAGTCTTGTCTAAAGAAGGAATCAGAGTGGATTGTTATGGCGACATGTCCAAGGATAAACCTTTGTTTTTGAATTTGCAGACAATACCGACCGTATCTATATCAGATATTAGCTCTGTTAATGACATTGAGTCTTTTGGATAAATTATACAAACTGCGCGGCTATAGTAACATTTATGTTCTAAAGCATCACTATGGTTCGGGCAGCAAGGCCAGATTTGTTTGTCAGGTATTTTTAGACGGGAAAAGAAATGGATGGTGGCTTGACGCACAGAAAAAGTCCAGTTCGGATGCCATGGACTGGCTAGAAAACAATCCGGGTAGCTCCTATTGGTTCAGCGGATACGATTCAGAGTCATGGGGGGAAGGGGATTATTATATATATTTATCAACAACCGATATTGCAGGAAAAATAGTGGAGATAACTCATGAAGTGACAGAGATTGGGAAAAAAGGACAAAAACTGCAAATCACCCAATATGCTTCTGATATTCGTAATATCGTTTTTCGAGGTGGTGACTCTACAGACGGTACTGTTATTCCTAATGGATTTTATGAGGGGGTAGAAAGTTTGGATTTTGGTAGACATGGTTTTCTGTTTAACAGGTCTGCGGCTCCCCATACTCACATGATGCTGAATTGCAGAGCAGTATCAAGAAGTGGAGCAAATGGAGAGTATTATCATCACATGTATTATAATTACCATTATTATGGAGAACTATTGGCATTTATCGGTTGTGAGGCCATAGGCAGACATGAATATCTTGGTACTGCATTTGCCGGGCATGGCACAAGTTCGGTAACAGGGATGCCTTTCGATGCCATGTATCTGTATGACTGCTACTGCGAGGGTGTTAATGTGGTTGTCGGTGCCAATGGAGCGCAAATGAATTATTTAAGGAATATAAGAGTTAAGGAGGTTGGACATATTTGCATACGTACACAGGGATTACATGCAGTAGGTATTTTCGGAACATTGTATCCCCCGCAAAATAATTGGAATGAACCTGTATTCGCTGAACCAATCGGTTATAATGTCTTAAAAAATATACGTATAAGGAGTCGAACAGGAATGGGGACATTACTTATTTATAAAGACTCTGCGAACAAAGATGCAGGAAAGGTGGTTTTTGAAAACGCTACAATTATAGTGGAAAGTGAAGGGAAACAGGCTCCTGTATATAAATTTGGGGCGACTCTGTTTAGATTGGCTGACAATATATCTGTTGTTTTCAATAGGTCATTCGTTGCTGTAGATAATGGGCTGGAAACCACATCCTCCATGTTGTGGGATAACGAAACGACACCAGACATAGAGTTTATAGATTCGGAGCTATACGGTATCAAGGATAATCGTTTGCACAGCGATGATAAAAATTCATATTTCTATGAGAGTATGGATGGGATTTTTTCAAAAATCAACAATCTAACAAAATTAAGTTATGTTGAAGATAACTGTATATTCAATTTGTAAAGCATATACTATGATACGAAAACTAATAGCCAGAATAATGTTCCATCTGTCCATTGAAGTGCATCCGGATGCGGAATGGTTTTAATTATAAGGGCTGGCCTACACCAAGATCAGCCCTTACATCATAGTTATCGTATCATAACTATAATTTTATAACAAAAATTACTCAACAAGCACTCCGTTGTTTACACTTGCCTTGCTAACCAGACATGAGTAATCATAATCATTTTTAGAAATATCCATACAATCTTGCAATACATCAGACTTACTTACTCCTGCTAATATTACATTTGAAAAAAGACTGTTCGTAAAATGTACGGTATCGACACGACCTAGCAACAAATTTTTATTACTTGCAAATATGACATTGTTAAAAGCACATTTCGCATTGTCCAAAGTATTATCTATAGAAACAAATATGGCTGTTGTAGGGGTAAAGTTTTCAGGCATTTCCCATTCTATTATGGAATTACATATCTTTAGATTTTCAATAGCGTTAGAGTTCGTAACTGACTTATAATATAGCGAATACCCAACTTGGCGTGCGGCATCGGTCACCTTTATTTTGATTCTTGCATTTATTAGTTCTATATCTTTGATTTCTGTTCCGCTAACTAACAGTCCGTTATTGCCAATATTTTGGACAATCGTTCCAAATAAGGTACAATTAGGAAATTGTTTTGAATCAAATGTGTTGTCTGACAAAGAGATCTTATGTATTTCTGATGCACCTTCATCGGCTTCATTATACACTAAGACTGTAGATACTAATTGAAAAGTGCGCTGTATTCTAATTGAAAAGAGCTCCATCCATAACTTGTTACAAAATTACTATAAGTTTAAAATATTCATTTATCTTGTCTCATTTTTTGTGTTTCCTTAAGCCTATAAGACAGTCCGGTCATATTAACCAGATAAGCTTTTATGTGTAAGCCTGTCAACCATTCATTGCCGCCACAAGCACCTTGTCCTTTATGATTTCATTCCATCTGTTAAAAGCCAAATTAGTAGTAATGATTGTAGCCTTTTTTCCGGCTCTTAACGACAGGTGGTTAAAAAAAAGCAGTTCTCCTCCTTCCTTGTCACAACTGACATATCCGAACTCATCACAGATGACCAGATCGTATTTTTCAAACCTTAATTGTAGCGTCCTCAGTGTCTTTGCTGATTTAGCCTCCCTTATCTGGGTAAGCAGGACCGGCACTGAAGTAAACAATACGGTAAAGTCCTGTTGGCAGGCCTTTATTCCCAAAAGCCGTAGCAATATGCGTCTTTCCCTGTTCCCGGATTTCCATACAGGACCAGGTTTCTTCCCTGTCTGATGAAGTCCAGTGTCTCCAATTCAGGTAATATTACCTGTGCCTCTTTGGGCATGTCTTCCATAACAAGCTCATGCAGATACTTCATTTGTGGAAATCCCGCAGATCTTATCCTTGATCTTCTTCTACACTCCCCTTCTCCTGGCGCTTTCCTTTCCAAGCAATTCCGTCAAGAACTGCAGATGGTTCCAGTTTTCTTCAGCTGCCAATGAAAGGGTGCATTCCAGTTCCTCTTTACAGGCCAGAAGCTTCAGTTCTGCAGAATAGTCATAAATGGTTTCTTTTTTTCTGATTTCATATATTATAAACTTAAATGGTTGGTATTATATCATGCACTTCATTGTATCCTGTCATGAGCGCCGTGATGCCTTCAAGCATATCCACAGCTTCTCTTTCTATATTCTCCTGTTGTGCCGGGAGAACAGGCGGTTCCATGGTTTCTTCTGTCTCTCCCTGTACGCTACCATGCAGCATGGCCTTTACCTGGTCCGGAGATATCTTTCTGACACCACGTCCGGTCAGCTCCTTGCATGCCGTGACAATGTCCGTTCCGGAAAATCCATTTTTTCGGGCATAGTCCAGCAACAGAACAAACGTCCTGTTGTCCTCCTTGAAATGGATGTCATACAGCCTTCTTTCTCAGTTCTTCCGGTGCTCTTTGCCAAACCACAGAGTGGGGCAATGCCCCCGGTTTACGGGAAAGTGTACGCAAATAGTGCTCCAGCTTGATGCACCAGTCTCCACCGCAATAACTGCGTTGATGAGAGGCCACTTTCTCCTTCCCGTGCAGGATGACGATTTTTTCACTATAAACCTTGACATGTACTTTTTCTCCCACAAGAGAATCAGGTACGGAATAATGAACATTTTTCATGCTGATAGTTGACCATTTATCCACAATGTACTCATAGACCTCAAAACAGCCCAGATTACCGGGAAAAGGCTTCAGCGATGACAGGTCAGCTTCCAGACGTGATGTTTTCTCCGCTGTTGAAAGACTGCCTTGCTCGTTGTTGACCTGCATACATACCCGGTTTAAATGCTCCTGGGCAGAATGTATATCACCAAAATGGTCTGTCAGGCAGAAAGCTTTCCTTCTGACATATTCCACGCTGCGCTCCACATGTCCTTTCTCCCCATCCGGCCCGTACATTACAGAAACGGTACTCAAAACAATAGAAACCGGACATCTTCATCAAAGCTTCTGTAGGTTTCTTATCACCACCGACAAAGCTCTTGACGGCTACACGCATATTGTCATAGACCATCATGGCGGGGACACCATGTATATCCCTGAAAAAGTTACGGTGGGATTCCATGAAGGCAAGCGTATTCTGATGCCTGAAAAGATAGGCGTATCTGCCATTGCTATGCCCGAAAGTGAATACGGCCAGATAAAACTTGGTTTTGACGCCGTCAATAAAAAAAGAAGAACTTCACCCCAGTCAAACTCGGCAATGCATCCAGGCTCATAGAACAACCGGATAAAGGCTTCGCTCTTTTTTCTTCTCTTTGTATGACTCTATATTTTTTTATATAACTGCATACTGTGGCGTAACTGATGGTGTATCCTTGAGATAACAGAAACTGGTGGATATCCTTTTTTCAACATGCGCTGTTTGCGAAGTCCGGTAGCTATATCTTAACGGCATTCTTCTTCAGGCAAAATCCTATCTTATCCTTAATCTCTTGTGTGAGCCGGCGAGGACGGCGTCTGGAACTGTCATACCTGGGCTGGATGGTAAGCAAATCACTCAAAGCCTCTTCTGGATTGTCCGTGCGGATGGCTGATTCGTACTTTGAAAGAATATTGTCAACGGTATGACGGCTGACATGAAGTTCACGAGAGATACGCCGTTTGCTATAACCGCATACTCTATACATGTGTATTATTGATTGTCTTTCTACCATAGTCTTCATTTTACCTTTGCATTTGGATTATACAAAGGTCATTATACTTATCCTATGGTGGCGCAATTTTCAACTGGAATATTGGCGCACTTTTCAATTAGTATCTACAATATTAACTTTGTAACGATCAAAAAAGTATGAAAACGAGTATGAGCAGATCGACCTTCAAAATCCTCTTCTACGTGAAGAAGGGCAGCGAGAGAGCCAACGGCTATCTCCCCTGATGCTGCCGTCTTACGGTGGACGGCGAAATCAAGCAGTTCAGCTGCAAGCTGGACGTGCCCCCGAAACTTTGGGACGTGAAAACGGCACGTGCCACGGGCAAGAGCGCCGAGGCGCAGAAAATCAATGCGGCGGTTGACCGGATACGTGTGGACGTGAACCGCCGTTACCAGGAACTGATGCAGTCCGACGGCTATGTCACCGCCGCCAGGCTGAGGGACGCCTGCCTCGGGCTGGGCGTAAAACGCGAGACGCTGCTGAAGCTCTTCGAGCAGCACAATGAGGAGTTCATCAAGAAAGTGGGACACAGCCGCGTGCAGGGAACATACAACCGCTACCGTACCATATACAGGCATCTGTGCGAGTTCGTCCCGAAAGTGTACCGCCGTGACGACATCCCCCTGAAGGAACTCAACCTGACGTTCATCAACAACTTCGAGTATTTCCTGCGTACGGAGAAGAAATGCCGCACCAATACCGTATGGGGTTGATGATCGGGCTCAAGCACGTCATCTCCATCGCCCGCAACAGCGGTGCGCTTCCCTTCAACCCCTTCGCCGGGTACATCAACTCCCCGAGAGCGTTGACCGGGGCTACCTGACGGAGCGTGAGATACAGACGCTGATGGAGGCCCCGGTGAAAAGCGGGACCTGCGAACTGGTACGCGACCTCTTCATCTTCTCTGTGTTCACCGGACTGGCATACGCGGACGTGAAGGCGCTGACGACCGACCGGCTCCAGACCTTCTTCGACGGCAACCTCTGGATCATCACCCGCCGGCGCAAGACGAACACCGAGTCCAACATCCGCCTGCTGGACGTTCCCAGGCGCATCATAGAGAAGTACAAGGGGCTGTCCAAGGACGACCATGTATTTCCGGTACCGAGCAACGGCAGATGCAACACCATATTGAAGGAACTTGGCAGGCAGTGCGGTTTCAAGATACGGCTGACCTATCATGTGGCCCGGCATACGAACGCCACCACCGTGCTGCTCTCGCACGGTGTGCCCATCGAGACCGTAAGCCGTCTTTTGGGGCATACGGATTTGAAAACCACCCAGATATATGCCCGGATAACCAACCAGAAGATCAGCAGCGACATGGAAATCCTGTCCCATAAGCTGGAAAAGACGGAGAAGGAGAGATATGCGATGCCATCTGAGGAAATGGTATTTATGAAACGGACGATTTTCCCCTTCCTCATCAAAGTTCGTCCGTCCCTGCGGGACTCCGCGTTTTCCCTCCGGTTTCCGGTAGAAAATTTCCGCATGGTGAAATTTTCTACCGGAAAACGCCCGAAAGCGCAGGGACGGACGTAAAAGGGATTCAGAAGGCGAAAACTGCGACCGACGTAGTGCATGTGCGACAAGGAAAAGAACTGTCCGGGAGCCCCTTTTCATGCCGTACCCCGGCATGAGACCGCTTTCCTCTCCGGCTGTGGTGAAGGCTCTCCTGCTCCCTCTGCATTGCATATGCAGGTTGTTCCGCCTGTATCCAATCGTCAGCCGGTATTGCCTGCCCTTTCCTTGGTAGAAACGGCTTGTCGCAACAGGCGGCGTGACACAAACTTTTCCGGATATGGAGGAACATTCCGAAAAATACACCGTACATTTGTACATCGAACCAATAATAACCGAATAACCGTTAAAAGAACATGGCTAAAATTAAAGTCCAAAATACAGAAGTGACAGTCATCACATACAATGACAAGGATTATATCTCCCTGACCGACATGGTCCGCAATATGGAAAACGGTCCCGCCCTTATTGAAAAGTGGTTGCGTAACAAGAATACCGTCGAGTTTCTGGGCATATGGGAGGAGATGTACAATCCGGATTTTAATTCCCCCGAATTCGAGGGAATTAAAAACGAGGCCGGGTTGAACCGTTTCATCCTTTCCGTCAAACAATGGGTGGAAAAGACCAACTCCAAAGGTATCATCGCCAAGGCCGGACGCTATGGAGGGACTTACGCACACAAGGATATCGCGTTCGAGTTCGCCACGTGGGTATCCCCTCAATTCAAGCTGTACCTGCTGAAAGAGTTCCAGCGGTTGAAAGAGGAGGAGCAGGCCCAGCTCGGCTGGAGTGCGAAACGGGAACTGTCAAAGATCAACTACCGCATACATACCGATGCCATCAGGCAGAACCTGATACCGGTGGAAGTCACCCCCGCACAGGCCGGCGTCATCTATGCGGAAGAGGCGGACGTGCTCAACGTAGCCATGTTCGGGATGACCGCCAGGATGTGGCGTGAGCAGAATCCCGGTCTGAAGGGGCAATATCCGTGACTATGCCTCCATCAATGAACTGATCTGCCTCTCCAATATGGAAAACCTGAATGCCGTATTCATAGACCAGGGCATACCGCAGGGCGAACGGCTCGTGAGACTGAACCGGATAGCCATCCAGCAGATGCGTGTGCTGGAAGATGATGGCGGACGAAAACTGCTTGAATGAGAATTCCGGCAGGCAACGCATCGGCATGTCCGTAAACGGGGCAAGGAGGTGAAATGCCGCCTGATCCACATTCATGCATGGGATATGGGATACTGAAGCTACGGAACGGCTTACGGCCTGATATCAAGTGTCATAACCGTTCCGTGGCGGGGTATTGTTCGGAACACATTCCCGAATGAGGTCTTCCATGATTTTAAAAGACTCCGTATTCCAGAAGGAACAAACGTACACATACAATTTCTCCGGAACGGCTAACCTTCCTGTCACTTCCCTGTAATCCTCCCCAAAATCAACACTGCCGTATAAACCGCATGAAAGCCCGGGCATGCTTCCTGTTTCCAATCCCATATCCGTTCCTTCCGCAATATCACATATTGCCGTTCTCATTCCATATCCTTGAATATTTCTCCAAACATGCCGAAGACAGAAAAGCTGCATGGTATTTTAGATTCTCACCGGACAGGCAATAGACAGAAGGAATCCGTCATCCTCATTTCTTGCGGCAAAAATAGTTGTTTTTCAGGCCGGTCCCGCAAGGCGGCCCTGCGGGCTGGTTGCTCGTGAAAAAATCTTCCTCACGCTTCGCGTGAGCGTATTTTTTCACGGCAAGCCTTGCCGGAGACCGCCGAAAAACAAACTGGAGGAAGCACAAGAAATAAGAATGCCTACCCGTGTAGGCCATGTATAACTCAAAAAAATATAAAGCTATGGCAGACAAGAGCGCAGAAAAGGAAAGACTGTTCAACGAGTGGTTCACAAAATCCTATGACAGGTTGAGAGGGACGTTACGCCGGTACGGAATGCTGGACGAGGACAATTTCCATGACACCTACCTTTTTGTAAGAAGGCAGGTGCTGGTTCCCGGAAAGGACATAACGGACTATGACGCGTATTTCATCGGATGCTACAAAAAGGCGGCCCTGGTAAAGATTAAAAGGGAGAACCGGTATGCACACCCTGAAGATGATTTCTTCCTCCGATGTGGCGAGGAGGCAAAATTCCTTTCCGAGGACGACCTGAACGGGTGCGAGAGGCTGGTTAAGGACATACTGCGTTTCGTAAGGCAGAAATTCTCCTACGAGGAATACCGGATGTTCATGCTCAGGTTCTATGAGGCGCAGTTCTCGTTCAAGGCGCTGGCGGAATGCATGGGTATCTCGGCATCGGCCATATCGCAGAAAGTATGCAGGATAGTGGACGCAGTACGTACCCACAGCGGTTTCGCATGGAGAAGTCAGATGCTGGCGGTGGAAAGCTTCATGTATTGAAAAACGAAAACAGTTCAACCGATAAAAGAAAGACAATTATGGCACTGATAGTATACAACAGGGAAAACTCCCGTCCGCAGGAAGTCACATACAAGGGAAAGCGGACCATCAACCTTGACAGCAGGGGAACCGTCTATCTGTCAAAGACGATGTCAATCGAATTGGGAATCCTCGGCGGCGGACGGGTGAACTTCGCCCACGACGACGAGACGGGTGACTGGTACATCTGCCGGGCCGACGACAGCGAGGGGTTCATCGTCTGGAAAGGACAAAAAGATGCGCAAGGTTCTCGGCGGGGTTTATCGTGCAGAGGCTCATGCGGCAGGCGAAGGTGGAGAGGAAGAGCGTGCATTTCATGATGGCGAGGATGCCGGTAGAGATTGGCGGAGTGGCCTATTACAAGATACTGCTCTCGAATCCGATACTCAGATAGAGGCATGGGCCGGAGGAGTCCGGCTGTATATGACATGATGGAGACAGGCGCATCCGACGGGACAGGAGCCCGGAGGGTGTGCCTGTTTTTATGCGCCGCCATGTTTACACACGGACATGCGGTTGTCACCGGCCGGCATAAGGTCACTCCGAAAAGACCGGGAAACGGCATTGCCGGAGGATAATGATACCAGTACGGAATGTGCCGCCATTACGGAAACGGATCGTCCCACCGGTACACGAACGGCCCGCCCCAATTTCAGAATAACATAATGACATAATAAAATAAGAGTCTTTTTTTATAATGGAATCCCCGTATCTTATTGCCATATCGGAAAAATGTTTCCATGTCCCGCCATGTTATGCCAATGTTGTCACCGGATCATAATTCATAAAGAAAAAAACACTCTGTGTATAAATACTTTATGAGCAAATTAAAGTCGTTCATCCGATGGAAAAAAATGAAGGGGCGACCGGTATGACAACCGACCGCCCCTTCATTCACGATCCCGTACGGAACTTTTCTAAAAAGTTCCTCCGGCCTGGTTCTCGCCTCCCTGTAGCAACTGTCAAGCAGCTTTTCGATGTCGGAGGAACGGTACAGTATCTTGCCGCCCAGCCGGGTGAAGGCAAGCAGGCCGCTGTCACGGTAGTGTTGCAGGCTGCGTCGGCTCACTTTCAGCTTTTCAGCCAGTTCGCGGTCCGTATAGAAGTTCTCGCCCGCCATCGCCGGTGACCTGCCGGCAAAGAGACGCTCCATGGAAACGGAGAGACGTTCGACGGTGGAGAAGAACTCTCTTATATGCTCGCTGCTCTCACGGGTGAGCAGACGGTTATCGGTGTTCATCATAAATCTCATCTGTTTGTTGGTTTGACATTTACTTTTTCAGTTTCTCATATATCGGCCCCACCCCATGACATGGAGGGTGTGGGGGCATCCCTCCGACATGAACCGGCACTCTTTCGTACCGATACGGATATGGCATCCTTCCCCGTCCCCGTCTATCCTGTAGAGCGAGAAGCTTCCCCGCCCGTACTCCGCGTCAAGGCTGTAGGCCAGCAGGCGGTAGTCCCCGCTGGAATCCCTGAAGATGTAGAAATCGGGACTGCCGTCCAGACTTTCCCAGCCGCCTGCCAGACTGTCGGGAGAAAGTATCATCCTTTCGTTTCCCATGGCTTCTCAAATTGATTTTCCCATGCTTTCAGCCCGCTTGCGGCGCTCCTCCACTATCCGGATAATGCTTTCCACGTCCCCGGGCTTGTAATAAGTCTTGTGGCAGATCTGTGTATATGCCAACGTGCCGTTGTCACGCAGGGTCTGCAGGGTTCTCGGGCTGACCTTCAGTAGCAGGCACACCTCCTGGTTGTCCAGCCATTTCTTCTCCTCCATGTCGCCGTACAGCCGGCAGAGGGTGTCCAGCCGGTCCGCGAACGTCCGGAAGGCCGAGAGCATCGCCTCGAAGGTCCTTGCCTCAATGTTCACTATTTCCATAATCAATGCAATTTCAGGTTTGACATCTGTTTCATTCTCTCTTCGGATCCGGATTCCGTGCCGCAATTTAGTGAATCCCGGCGGAACATCCTGAATTTCAAGACAGGATGACTACCTTTGACACCATATGCGTACTTGTTTCATCCGCAAAGTAAATGATTGTTCCCGGATATGGTTCCGGCCCTTCATCAGATGTCATTATATGTCATCAGATGTCATTGAAATCTGATTTTAACATTCATTTGCTTTCAGTAAACAAGCGTTCAGATGTAATAGGCAAATTTAAAAACAGCATTTTTGGTAAACTTTCGCATCACTTTTCAGTAAGCTAAGAAGTAGTACGTTCAGATCCGTTCCCGGGGAATTTTGGAATTTCCGGTGCGTATATTTGTGAAGTCATCACCGTCAGACCGATCCTACAATATGAATAACACGGCAAACCCCGCCAATCGGACCCGTCCGTTTCACAGCACTTGTTATTATCGTTTTATTTGCTTCCGACAACCGGGCAAACGGGTAGACCGTGCCCACAGTATCAACCATCTAAAATCCATGTACAATGAAAAGTGAACTGACTGAAAAACCAAGAGGAAAGAAAACGGCGGCATCCGAAACCACAGACAGAAAGAACGGCCGTAGTCCTAGCCCCGGCCACGACGAGTGGTGGGAAAGACTCATGATGGAACCCGGTCCGGGGGAATCCACCGGTATGGATGCGGAACCGGTGATTCCATCCGGGACTGATGCGGAGGAGGTGTCCGGGGAGGCGGGAAGAAAGGACACCCCGCCGGAACCGGAAGACCCCGTGAGAAGAAGGACGAGCGGCAGGCAGCGCAGGGCCTCGCTGGAGGAGTACCGGGAAACATACCTCACCGTCCCGAAGATCAGGAACCGCAAGACGGTGTTCGTCAGTGAGGATGTGAGGGACGAACTGGACGCCGTCGTCCGCAGGCTCGGCGGGCGTGGCATGAGCGTTTCCGGACTGCTGGAGAACCTTGCCAGGGAGCATCTTGCCGCCTACCGTGGGGACATCGAGCAGTGGAGAAAAATCTGACAGCCTGTAACCGGGCGTGGAGTGTACCCGATGTATGCACCGTCCCCTGTGTACCCGCTTCAATGTGGAAAATGCGGGGGGGGATTTTTCTGTGGGGGGAGCAAGGGTATGTTTCCGGATTCCCGAAAACCCTTGCTCCCCGCGCCCGGCGGTTGCTGGGAGGGCAAATCCGCTCCCGCCGGTCGCAGATTTTTGGAATGAAAGAAGTACGGACGAAAAAGAAAAAACATATGACAAAGGATATGAATGGGATGAAGAAAAAACGCGGCCGTCCGGCACTGGGCAGGACGCGTAAATTGACCAAGGCGTGACGGTGAAGTTCTCCCCGTCAGCTACGAGGCTCTCAGGTTCAGGGCAGGGAAGTCCGGCCGGAGTCTGGCGGTCTATATCAGGGAGGCGGCACTGGTGGCCACCGTTACGGCAAGGCATACGCCTGAAGAGAATGCGCTGCTGCGCAGCCTGGCGGGAATGGCTAACAACCTGAACCAACTGACAAAGCTCTCGCACCAGACAGGCTTTTACAGGACAAGGCTGCTGATAGACGGGCTGCTGGAAAAGCTGAAGCGGATCATGGACGATTACAGGCCTAAAGGAAGGAGGATAGCCTCATGATAGGAAAGATCAAAAAAGGCCGCTCGTTCGGCGGCTGTATACGTTACGTGACGCAGAAGGACGACGCGGAAATCATCGCCTCGGAAGGCGTGCTGCTGGGAACGGCAGAAGAGATGGCGCGAAGTTTCCGGTGGCAATGCCTGCTGAATCCGGACGTGAGGCGAAACCGGTGGGGCACATCGCGCTCAGCTTCAAGCCGGAGGACGCGCCGAGGCTGACCGACGCCTTTATGGCAAGGCTGGCGGAGGAATATCTGGAACTGATGGGGATACGGAACACGCAGTTCATCGTGGTGAGGCATCACGGGACGGACAACCCGCACTGCCACATCGTTTTCAATCGGGTGGACTTCGACGGGAAAGTGATTTCCGACAGCAACGATTTCAGGCGCAACGAGAAAGTGACAAAAATGCTTAAGGACAAGTATTCGCTCACCTATTCCGAAGGCAAACAGTCCGTTAAAACGGAAAAAGCTGCATGCTTCCGAAAAAGGTGAAATACGAAATATACCGTGCGGTTAAGGAATCTTTGAGGAGGGCAAATACATGGAAGGAATTTCAAAATAAGCTCTTAAAAATGGGCGTGGAAATGGAATTCAAGTACAAGGAGAAACACTAATGAAGTGCAGGGCATCCGCTTTATAAAGAACGGTCTGTCATTCAAGGGGAAGTGGGATTGACCGCAGTTTCAGCTGGTCAAGGCTGGATGCGGCATTGGACCATAACCATGTCACGTCCCTGGAAAATGACGTTTCCCAAAAGCAACCATGCCATGAACAAAGTCATGGTTCTGTTATTGATAACCTGGTCGAAGTCATCGGTACAAGCGGCGTGTTCATGCCGTCGGTGCCACCGACGGAGGACGAGAAAGAGGCGGAACGCCTGCGGAGAAAGAAGAAGCGCAGGAAAGGAAGGAGTTTGTGAACTAGTATGTATAACGAAAAAACTTTGAAAGATGAAACAGGAAAATTATCTGGAAGGCATCTACGGATGCCTTGAAAGGATCGAGAAGAAAGTGGAGGCACTGCCCGTGGAAGGCACAAGCCCCGCAGTTGAAAACCGGACCAATTCCCCTGAAGGGATTGCGGAACTGAAAATCCGTCTGGAACGCCTGCAATCCGCAGTGGAGAAAAACAGTTCGGAAATAGCAGCGGTACGTAGCAATACCGCCCGGTTGTCGGAAGGCAGGCCGTTGTCTGCCGAAACGTTTGCCGGAGAAATGGAAAAGACAAGGGACAGCCTGCGGCAGGACAGCCAGGCGGTAAAGGAAACGGTAAGACGGCTGGATGAGAGAATGGTCCTGTTGAAAAAGGAACCGGTACACAAACTGGTGACCTACCGTCTGGAAAGCGCATCCAAGGCGGTGGTAACGACAGCTTCAGCACTGATCCTGGCACTGGTCGTTTCCGTCTGGACCAACTGTAACCAGTACTGCACGAACCGGCTTTTGAAGGATGCCGATTTGAAATACCGTGCCATCAGGATCTGCCTGCCGGGGGATGATCCCGACATCGCCTTCCTGGAGAAGCATTTCACCATCGAGCGGGACGAGGAAAAGATCCGGCGTGTGGAAAGGCTGGTGACCGCTTTTGAGGACTCGGTCAGGAACCGCATCCGTAATCATGAAATGGCGGCCTACAAGGACAGTCTGGCGCACCGGCTGTTCAGGGAGGCACAGGAAATCAGGAAGCAAGTGGACAATCCTAATTCAAAATGACTGCACTATGGCAACAATCAAAACCAAATTCAGGTCCTCGTCCGTGGAAGGCAGGGAGGGGACGCTCTATTTCCAGATCATCCACGGAAGGGTGGCGCGCCAGATAAACACCGGCTACAGGCTGTTCCCTTCGGAATGGGACGGATGCACGTCGGAAATCATACTGCCGGTATCCGGTGATTCCAGAAGAAGCCTCCTGCTTGCGTTAAAGGAGCGGATGGAAAAAGACATCCGCCGTCTGGAAAGTATCATTGCCGGACTGGAACGTTCCGGCGGTATCCCGCCGGCAGGGTTGTCGAACTTTTTCACAACCCGCCCCCTGAGGACAGCCATAATTTCATGGCCTTCGGAAAGAGGCTCGTGGAGGAACTGGAGCGTGTCGGCAAGAAGCGCACCGCCGAGAGGTACACCACCGTACTGAACAGCTTCACGCACTTTCGGGGCAGGGACGGCGACATCCCGCTGGAGGATATCGGCTCCACCCTCATGCTGGAATACGAGGCATGGCTGAAGGACAAGGGGATATGTCCGAACAGCACCTCCTATTACATGCGGAACCTGCGTGCCGTCTACAACCGTGCGGTGGACAGGGAACTGACGGTACAGCGCAGCCCTTTCAAGCATGTCTACACCGGAATAGACAAGACCGTAAAACGTGCTGTTCCATTGAAAGCGGTCCGCATGATACGTGACCTGGACCTTCGCCTTTCCCCGGGCATGGAATACGCCAGGGACATGTTCATGCTGAGCTTTTATACCCGGGGCATGTCGTTCGTCGACATCGCCTACCTGAAAAAGGCTGATCTGAAGAGCGGCGTGCTGACCTACCGCAGGCGGAAGACCGGCCGGCGTCTGTCCATTAAATGGGAGAAGCCCATGCAGGAGATCCTGGACAGGTATGGCCACAATGACAGCCCCTACCTTTTTCCGGTCATCAGAGATACGGCCAAGGATGCCGTGCGGCAGTACAGGAGCGCAGCGCATTTCATCAACGGAAAACTCAAGGAACTCGGGAAACGGCTCGGGCTCGGTATGCCGCTCACCATGTATGTAGCACGCCATGCATGGGCGAGTATCGCCAGAAGCAAGAATGTGCCGCTGGCAACCATCAGCGAGGCGATGGGACATGATTCGGAAAACACGACCAGAATCTACCTCGCCTCGCTGGACACCTCACAAGTGGACAAGGCAAACGACATCATACTCAAATCCTTATAACGGGGACGGATGCGGCACGCAGAATAACGGACAAAGGCTGTGCCGTTCCTGCTTCTCTTTTTAAGAGAAATATTACACATTGCAAAGATAGGAAAAATATAGGAAAATATCCACTTGTATGATAAAAAACAGTTTTCCGAAAGAAAATGTTTCAAATTCCGGTTTAATTGTCAAACAAATCCTCGTCAGGTTTCATATATAGCATCTGATTATCAGAACTATCCCTTCCCGATATTTCTCTTAAAAAGAAAAGTACCAGAAAAGATCCATGAACTGTCAATACAGCGGCAGGATACCGTTGGAGATATTCTTATTGACAATTTAAAACCGGATGTTTTTAAAAAAGGATTTTTGAAGGCGTTTTGTAATACAATAAAAATTGTTGAGCATACGGCTCGTTTTCTTGGCAAGAGAATTATTACAATGTGCAAAGTTACGTAAAATATTGAAAAAACAATAGAAAACGGGTAATAAAATTAACCAAAACATTCATACAGAGTGTATTTGCTTAACATATGTCGGATAAGTACCATAATGCCGTTCTGTATTTCTATCTGTCCGTCAGTCATTTACGTAAAATATGATCCCCGGATATTTCTCTTGCCAAGAGAAGCAGCGGCAGAAGCCCCGGAAATGAGGTCTGTACACTTTGTCAAAAGTATGGGACTGATAGTGGATATTATGAATAAAGGAAATGTAATCCGTTGTAATACATACCAATATACGAATTGGCATGAACTAGGGGTATATCCTCACCTATAAAATAATCCCGGCAATATGGGTATGAGTTTTTCTACGGTGGAAGAAAAAAAGCAGGTCCGCTGGTTCGTCATGCGCGCCTACAAGAATGAGAAAATGGCGGAGGACAGGCTGAAGGACAAGGAATACGGTCTGGAATATTTCATCCCGAAACATTACGCCGTAAGGACCTATCACGGGGTGAAGTCGACAAGGCTGGTGCCGGTCATACCGAGTCTGGTTTTCGTCCACGCCAGCCACTCGCAGATCACCGAATTCAAGAAACGGTACAACTTCCTGCAATTCGCCATGTGGAAAAAAAGCACGGGTATGGAATATATCACCGTGCCAGACGACCAGATGGACAGTTTCATCCAAATAGCTTCCCTGCATGAGGAGGATACGGCCTATTATAAACCGGAAGAGATTGACATACGGAAAGGTACCCACATATGTATTTACGGTGGCAAGTTCAATGGAGTAAAGGGCGTATTCATGCGGGTGAAAGGAAAACGTCGCCGCCGGGTGGTTGTGATGCTTGAAGGGATTATGGGTATATCGGTAGAAGTTCATCCCGATTTGATTGAAGTCATCAATGATTCCGATTGTGACAAATTTTGAGAGATGACACAAAAAGGAGATGATGAAGTTCCCCTTCCTCGTGGCCTTACACAAATAAAATAATATTTGAATATATGTATTTTTGGATTGTAAATTGTTCACTGGCATTTTTGCTTTGTGTTCTCTGTGCGGGTATCGTCATTCCCCAGATTCTGCTAATCGCTTTCCGTAAGAAATTGTTCGACTTTCCCGATGAGCGGAAGGTACATCATTGTGCGGTGCCCCGATTGGGTGGTATCGCATTCAAGCCGGTAGTGTTTTTCACCATAGCCCTGTTGCTAGGAATCAATATGGTGCTGGGACATTCGGAGATATTGTCCGAAATCGGGAACGACGTGTGCTCTTTGGCTTTTGCTTTCTGCTCCATCATGGTACTATATCTGGTTGGCATGGCCGATGACCTGATCGGTATCCGTTATCGTGCCAAGTTTGTCATCCAGATTCTGTGCGGCGTGATGCTTATTGCCGGTGGGGTATATATCAACAACCTATACGGTGTTCTGGGCATCCATGCGGTGCCGTTATGGTTAGGATATCCCCTGACCATCCTGATCGTGGTCTTCATCATCAATGCCATCAACCTGATTGACGGCATTGACGGGCTGGCTTCCGGGCTATGCAGTATCGCCTGCCTATTTTATGGACTGACTTTCTTTATGCTCCATCAGTATGTTTATGCCATGCTGGCGTTTGCCACATTGGGAGTGTTGGTACCATTCTTCTATTACAATGTTTTCGGGAACGCCAAACACGGAAGGAAGATCTTCATGGGCGACACAGGCAGTTTGACCATCGGCATGATGCTCTGTTTCCTCAGTCTCAAACTGACCATGTGCGGACTAGACGATAATACAGGAAATGTACATCCGATGGTGCTGGCCTTCTCACCCTTGCTGGTTCCATGCTGTGACGTGGTCAGGGTTTACCTGCATCGGGTACGCAACGGAAAGAACCCGTTCCTGCCGGACAAGAACCATATCCACCATAAGCTGCTTGCTCTCGGAATAAAGCAGCGCAATACCATGATCATCATTGTTTCCGTGTCAACTATATTCATACTGCTCAATATTCTTCTGTCCCTTTATCTCAATGTGAACTGGATCGTTTTGGGTGATATATTGATATGGACTCTCGCCAACATCAGGCTGACAAAATCTATCGCACAACTTCAATCGGAACAGAAAACCAACAAATAAAAATCAATAAATATGAAAATCAGATACATTTTATCCTTATTAACCGTGGCCTTTCTATTGGGATCATGTGCCACACCGAAAGTCGCTTATTTCACGGACCTGAAACGGGGTACCGCAGAGCAAGTCTTGAACCCGCTGGAAATCCGGATACGTCCAGAAGACAAGATTTCCATACAGGTCAACAGCAAAGACCCCTTATTAATGAACCTTTTCAACCTTCCGATCATATCCCGACAGATTGGTACGACATCAGGTACATCCAATAGTCAGGGAATATCAGGATATACAATAAATAAGGATGGGGATATTGATTTTCCTGTGCTGGGACATATCCATGTGGCAGGAATGACACGCGCGGAGATCGCCTCGTATATAAAAGAGGAATTGGTTTCAAAGAATCTCGTGAAAGACCCCGTTGTTACAGTGGAGTTTATGAACCTGACCGTTTCAGTGTTGGGCGAGGTTGCCACCCCCGGACGTTTCAATATCGAAAAGGACAAGCTGACACTTTTGGAGGCCTTAAGCATGGCCGGGGACCTTACCGTCTATGGGAAACGGGAAAACGTGCTGGTACAACGGGAGGAAAACGGGAAAAAAACCCTGTATCAGGTCAACCTGAATTCGGGATATGACCTTTATGCCTCTCCTGTGTATTATTTGCAGCAGAACGATATCGTTTATGTGGAACCCAACTCAATGAAAGCACGGCAGGCGACCGTCAACGGCAATAACGTCCGCTCAGCCTCTTTCTGGATGTCATTGGCCTCGTTGCTGACGACCATTACCGTGTTGATTGTAAAATAATATAGAATCAGATATGATGACCGTAAATCAAAAGAATATAAAACCGGGGCAGCAGGATGATTTCCTGCGAATACAGGACCTGTTATACCTGTGCCTCGCAAGATGGAAGTGGTTCGTCTTGTCTTTAGCGGTAACGATCGGTGCCGCTACTGCCTATCTGTTACGCACTCCTGCCGTATATACACGTACCGCTTCGGTATTGATCAAAGAGGATTCCAAAGGCAAGTCGGTCTCCTCGGATTTGGAATCCTTCTCGGAGTTCGGGCTGTTTCAATCCGGTACAAATGTGAATAACGAACTCATCACCTTTCGATCACCGTCTTTAATGACCGAAGTGGTTAAACGGTTGCGTCTGGATATGAATTACTTCGTTCGGGGAAAATTCCACCGTCAGGTAGCCTATGGACTGACATTACCGGTGGATGTAACGATAAATGACTTGCCTGAGAATGAATCAGCCGGTTTTACGTTGGAAATACAGCCGGACGGTACGTTATACCTATCCGACTTTATACGTAACGGGACAGATCTTGAAGAAAAGGACGTAAAGGGAAGCTTGCTCGACTCCATCACTACGCCATTGGGAAAAATCATTATCCATACAACACCCAATTACGTGAAAGGCGAGGCATATACATTATATGTAGGCAAATCCAGTCTGTATAACGCCGTCAACTCCTGCTCGTCCAATCTGTCCGTTTCATTGAACAGCGAGAAAGCGTCAGTCATAGACTTGTCATTCAAGGATAACTCCACACAGCGGGCAGAAGATGTATTGAGCATGTTGATTTCCGTTTATAACGAGAATTGGGTGAAGGACAAAAACCAGATCGCTGTCAGCACCTCAATGTTCATCAACGAGCGTCTGGGCGTAATCGAACGGGAACTGGGAAATGTGGACGAGGATATCTCCTCTTACAAGTCAGAACATCTGTTGCCCGACGTGCAGGCGGCATCGAGTATGTATATGGCTCAAAGCAGTGCGGCCAACGCGCAGATCCTGTCCCTGAACAACCAGCTTTATATGACCCGTTACATCCGGAACTATTTAGCCAACGATGCCAACCGTACCCAACTGCTTCCGGCCAACTCCGGCATTGAAAGCGCCAATATTGAATCGCAGATTGCCGAATACAACAAGCAACTGTTGCAGCGCAACAGTCTGGTTGCGAACAGCAGCACGGAAAATCCGCTGGTCGTGGATATGGATCAGGCTCTGGCATCCATGCGTGGGGCGATAATCAGATCTATCGACAATCAGATAGTGACCTTGAATTCGCAGATAAAAAGTTTGCGGCAGACGGAGCAACAGACGACATCACGTATAGCGGCCAACCCAACACAGGCCAAGTACCTGCTTTCGGTGGAGCGCCAACAGAAGGTAAAGGAAGCTCTTTACCTATTCCTGTTGCAAAAGCGTGAAGAGAACGAACTCTCACAGGCGTTCACGGCTTATAATACCCGCATTGTTACCCCGCCACACGGCAGCATGTTGCCGACATCCCCTGTGCATAAAAATATCTTTATGGTCGCATTCGCTCTGGGGCTGCTCATTCCGATAGTCATTATCTTCATGCGCGAGAATATGAATACCCGTGTACGGGGAAGGAAAGACCTGGAAAACCTGACTATACCGTTCATCGGTGAAATTCCGCTGTTCACAAGAAAGAAAGGGATATTAGGAAAGAAACCGCAGGAAGTCAAGGCCGTTATCGTCAAGGAGGGCAACCGTGACATCATCAACGAGGCATTCCGCGTATTGCGTACCAACCTGGAATTTATGACCGGCAAGGACAAGACTTCGAATGTCATCATCATGACCTCATTCAATCCGGGCAGCGGCAAATCGTTTCTGACCATGAACATCGCCGTGAGCCTTGCCATCAAAGGAAAAAAAGTGCTGGTAATCGACGGAGACCTGCGCCACGCCTCTGCATCATCCTATATCGACTCTCCTGACAAGGGATTGAGCGACTATCTGGGAGGTCGTATCGATAATCTGGATGAGATCATCGTACCCGATCCGAAACATAAATCTATGGATATACTACCCGTGGGAACGATTCCTCCTAACCCAACGGAATTATTGTTCGACGAGCGGTTAAAGCAGACAATCGATACTGTAAGGGAGCAATATGACTATGTGCTGATCGACTGTCCGCCCGTTGAACTGGTGGCCGACACGCAAATTATTGAGAAACTGGCCGACCGTACCGTTTTCGTAGTTCGTGCAGGATTACTTGAACGGAGTATGCTTGCTGAATTGGAGAAAATCTACGAGGAGAAAAAATACAAGAACATGTCCCTGATCTTGAACGGGACCGAGGGAAGTGGCGGTCGCTATGGATACCGTTATGGCTATCGATATGGTTATCACTACGGTTACGGCTCAGGATACCACTAAGGTTCCGACGGAAAACAGGGTGGGGATAAATGGATGATTATTAATTAAAAAAAATAAAATGTTTTATATAAAAATACTCGTATCATTGTGTGGCCATTCAGGAAACGTATATCGCTGAAAGATAGCGGTATATTCAAGAATTTTACCGACTGTCACTCGCACATTCTGCCGGGTGTGGACGACGGTGTGCAGACGATGGAAGAAGCATTGGAAATACTGCGCCTGTATGAAGAGTTGGGCATAAAATCCGTATGGCTTACACCGCATATCATGGAAGATATGCCCAACACCACACTGCACCTCCGGGAGCGTTACGCTGAACTTCAAGCCACCTATAGCGGTCCGATAAAACTGCATCTGGCCTCAGAGAACATGCTTGACAACCTCTTCGAGGAACGGTTGGAAAAGAACGATCTGCTGCCCTTGGGTGAAAGCGGTGACCATCTACTGGTGGAAACCTCCTACTTTAACCCTCCGATGGGATTGAACAACATTCTGCTCCGCATCAAGGCTAAAGGCTATTATCCCATTCTTGCCCATCCGGAACGGTATGTTTATATGGGTGAGTCGGATTATCAACAATTAAAAGACATGGGAGTGAAGTTTCAGTTCAATCTTCCGTCAATAGCGGGTATGTATGGCAACCGGATTAAGAAAAAAGCCATGCTGCTATTAAAAGAAAAGGCTATTACTCATATAGGAACGGACATTCACAATTACAATATATTTCAAAAGTTCATTTGTACAAGCATCACAAGAAATGTACAAAAACTACTCGATTTTTAATCTGATTATTGCCACTCATCTTATTGAATACGGTTAATGAAAAGAGTTGAATAACCTTTTTGGAATGCGCCATGAGTTTGAATATATTACCCAATGTCTCTTTTCTCTGGGAGGTAACACAAAAGAACTCATATCTAGCAGAAAGAAGGTTATTTTAGAATCAGAATTGTTTTTTTAGTACATAAAGGGTAGTATGTAATTGCAAATTACATTGTATGCATCAATAACCCCTTTGTTATTTCTGCCACTTCTATGATGGTTATACGGCTTTTCAAAGATTTTCTTCTTACACGAAATCTTTGTCAAACGTTTGACATAAGAGTTGTTTTACAATTGGAAGTGTAATATAGAAAGTTAGATGAAGTATAAGAGGATTGTTGAACGATTGTCATTATGCTAACAGAACTAAATATTCTTAAATTTTACGGTATTCTATTGGTTGTATTGGGGCATGTTGTGTTTACGTATTCCCCAATGTCGATTAATTACACCCAGTACGCCATCGCCAATTTTTGAATTCCGTAAAAAGGTGATTTACGCTTTTCACATGCCTCTGTTTATCTTTGCCAGCGGATGTATCTTCGCTTGGCAATTGGAGGTAAAAAAGAAATCTATGACTTTTGTACAATTGTTTAAGAACAAGTTTAAAAGGTTATTGATACCGTTTTTATGTGTTTGGACTATTGATGGTTTACCCTACAATGGTACTTCTAGGTGTCCGAGACCCGATACATTATTTAATTGATGGTTTCATTATTGTTTTAGTTATCCAAGGCATCTATGGTTTGTGTATGCACTATTTCTGATATTCCTTTTGTGTTTTTCTGTTTACGCAAAATTTGTATTAAACTAGATATCCCAATATGGGCGATAATCATAGTCGCTTTGCTTCTCTACTGTTTTCCCATAAATATGATTTATTTCCAGATCAAAAATGTGGAGCAATATCTCATTTGGTTCACATTAGGCTATCTGTTTACCATTTACAGACCGGTATTTAAATATGTAGCCATCGCAGTTGTATGTGGGATTGGTTTTAATATAGTAATGCCAGGAATTACCCCCCTCCTATTTATTAAAATTATTTAATGCTTTTTATTGGAATAACAGTATTTTATATTCTTTCTGTCAATACCATGTGGATAGAGAACACTAAAATTATATCAATTGATAGTTCCAAATTCCTTTGGAATATATTTGTTCCACTCAATGATTATTTATTGGCTGGAATTTATAGCAATTCCCTATGAGATTCCCCAATACTACTCTCATTAGTGTATTTGCTATCAGCCTAACATTATCTATCTCCTTAACAATAGCAGTCAGAAACATTGGCTGGGGAATTATCATAGGGAAAAATCTAAATAATCTAATCGAAGATTCATGCCAGATTCTGTTTCCTCGAACAAACGAATAGCCAAGAATACTTTCATTCTATATTTTGAGAATGATATTTATCCTCTGCGTGGGACTATACACCCAGCAGGATTGTATTGAATACACTTGGAGTAGAGGATTATGGCATATATAATGTAGTAGGAGGATTCGTTACCTTTTTTTCATTCTTAAACGGGGCAATGTCTAATGCCACACAAAAAGGTTTATCACTTTCGAACTTGCACGAGGTGATATCAAAAAACAAATAATGACATTTTCTACCGCAGCGATTATCCATTTTGTTATCGCATTGTTAATTGTGATTGTTGCTGAAACTCTCGGTTTATGGTTTGTATATCATAAGTTGGTTATTCCTGAAGAGAGGTTTGTTGCTGCCATTTGGGTATACCAATTTTCAATACTTACAATGTTTGTATCAATTGTTTCTATCCCTTATAATGCGGTAATTATTGCACATGAAAAGATGTCGGCTTTTGCCTACATATCAATTCTCGATGTAGTCTTGAAATTAGTGATAGTGTATCTGTTGACAATAGTTACATTTGATCGATTAATATTTTATGCAGCTCTGCTTTTGAGTATCTCCATTCTTGACCGGTTAATATATGGCATATACTGTAAGCGGCATTTCAAAGAGGCACGAGTGAAACTAATGTTCAATAAGAGAATTTTCAAAGAAATGGCTAATATCGCTGGCTGGAGCTTGTTCGGTAATATTGCCGGGGTATTCTACACACAAGGATTGAATGTTCTTTTTGAATATGTTCTTTGGCCCTATTGTGAATGCAGCACGAGCAATAGCGGTCACTATACAAGGGGTTGTAACGGGTTTTGTTAGCAATTTTCAAATGGCATTAAACCCACAAATCACCAAAAGTTACGCTACCGGGGATTTGAGTCGTATGCATTCTCTCATATTTGCAAGCAGTAAGTATTCCTTTTTCCTGTTGTTGCTTATAGTGCTACCAATTATGATTGAAACACAGACGATTCTGGCTGTGTGGTTGAAGAATGTTCCGGCTCATACGGTCTGGTTTGTTCGTATAATATTATGCATCTTGCTTATAGATGCTTTATCCAATCCTTTGATGATCTCCTCGCAGGCAGTTGGTCAAGTAAAAGTTTACCAAAGTGTCGTGGGAGGGCTTTTGTTGCTTATACTTCCGATAGCTTATATAGCTCTTAAATTGGGCGGCAATCCAGAAATGGTCTTCATTGTCCACTTAATTATTTCTATGGTAGCCCTTATTTGTAGAATAATGATTGTCGGTCGGATGGTTTCTTTTTCACTCGTACAATATGCGCATAAAGTACTATTACCAACTATTTCTGTTTTTACACTCGCTTCTTGTATGTCAATAAGTATTTATTATACAATGACTAATCAGAGTTTATTAAAAAACAGTAATTGTAATTATTTTATCAATAGTTATGACTGCAATTTCTATTTTATTTGTAGGATTAAACACCTCCGAAAGAAACCTAATATATACTAAAATAAATACTTTTTAAGATATAGGTCTCATGATTAAACTCGCAATAATCATAATAGAGCATATTAAACTATTCTTACATCCCGTTATAATTAATGCATTTGTATTTTACCAAAATAACAAACGCATCAAGCATGAAAAACTGGGGTGATGATATTAATTATTATTTCCTCCGTGAGATAATAAAGTCTCCGGTTGTACTCTTTAACCGTACCTCCTTAGCGTTCAGACTGAAACTACGGAACTATTTGGTAATCGGCTCAACCATTGATATGTTATGTACACAAAACACCGAAGTATGGGGAGCTGGTATTATTGATGGAAGTAAACCTTTAAAAAATAAAGCCCAAGAAAGTCTATGCAGTCCGTGGACCACTTTCCCGAGCAAAACTGCTTGCCGAAGGAGTAGATTGCCCTGAAATATATGGAGACCCAGCCATGCTTTGTACCTCTCTATTATCAGCCATCTAAACAGAAACTTTATAAGTATGGTATTATATCCCATGTGGTTAATCAGACGGTTGTGGAAACCTTACTTTTTAATGGGAAACCATTAAGTGAATGTGAGGATGTACAAATTATTTATCTTGGGCAATATAAGCATTGGCATGATATCATTGACCAAATCTGTGAATGTGGAATCATCTTGTCTTCCTCGCTACATGGTCTTATCGTAGCTGAAGCTTATCATGTACCCAATGTTTGGATTGAATTCGGGAAACCACTGATAGGGGGACATTTCAAGTTTCACGATTTTTTCTTTGTCTGTTCAACGCTACGGAGAAACGCCATTGGTTATTGCGAATGACGAGTTACCTATAGAACTTATAAATCTCAAAGCATCAAACTGGAAGCCTGCCACGATTGATTTATATCCTTTAATTAATGCCTGCCCTTTCAGACTTAGAGAAGCAAAAATACTGTTTATTGAAGGAATTGGAAAAGAATATCTAAAGTGCAATATTTTTGCATAAAAGTAAAAACATCAATACTTTTACATAGTGTAAAGAAAGAAGATAAAAAAATATAGCGCTATGCCGACATTTACAAGTATAAAAAGAAATACGGGAGAGAGAATCCTGAAAACGATAAGCCAAAGTCTTCTTTGTTTAGTAGCAACGAGGAAGAACAAAAATTGGAATTGAAAAAGTTCATAGAAGATGACCCTAAATGGAGACTTGAGCAAATAATCCTTAACGAAAAGGTACGTGAGACGGGTGCTTGATGTTATTACTTTCTGCAAAAACAAGGATAGGCTTATTGAGGAATGGGGATTAAATAATTTCTTGAAGGGCAATTCTTCTATAGGAATAAATCTTTATGGTGAACCAGGAACGGGCAAAAGTATCACAGCTGAAGCAATAGCCATGGCTCTTGGGAAAATGCACAACCAACAGTTCGAACTCAAATGCTGCAAATGAAATCAAGTCGCATTTATTGACACTAGTTGATCGTTCGAATGTTACAATAATTTACGCAACTAACTTGTTCAAGAACTTCGACAAAGCATTTTTTAGGAGAATACTATACCACATTAAATATCCTTTACCAACCAATAAAGAATTAGTAGAACTTTGGAAATTTCACCTCGGAAACCCCAATATTCTAGAAAGAATGAAATTGGCTTCAACCAAAGAAATTCCAAAGATATACATAATTCTCGTATGCTGAAATAGCAGAATATTCCGCCGGACTGACTGGTGGTGATATAAAAAAGAATATCACTTTGAAACTCTGTATCAAGATTTGTGCAGGAAGGATTACGGCCTTAGATACGGTTGATGTCAAAAATGAAATAGATACTTATAAGCAGTCATTGGAAGACAGTAAGGGAATACGCATTGTACTCGATAACGAACTGGCAGAGGAGCAGAAAAATGCGTTAGAAGACAAACGTAAAAAATCAATAGATGAAAACTGTTTCTTCTAAAATATCGATTCTTATCAAATATGGAGAAACCTTTATTCAACAGGAGATGGGCAGGTATTTCAGACTAAAAAACTTCTATAATGTAGAAATGCCTGGTAAAGAAGGTATGATTCCAAATTACATTCTCAAAAACTCTTGAAGAAGAGGCCTTAGAAATCAAGTTTAACTTAGATGATTTGTCCACATTATATGACGAGCGCAATATAAAAATTGATGAAGAATCAACATTTTACGAAATTATTAAACTTTGCAAAAAAGAAAATGCAGCAGTGATACAAATAATCGATCGTGTTTTTTATACACGCATAGAATGCTACAATTCTGACAAGAAAAAGTTGGAGCTATCCATATTGGAGTACTGCGTCGTCTGCCAAAAAGACTTAGCAAAGATATTGTATCCAAGGGGAATTGTTGAATATACTCTGTAAAAACAGATACTTCGTCTAAGTTTTACACATGAACATTTTATATCACACTTACGGAAAAGTGCATTCCACTAAGGGTGGGACAGAACGCACCACTATCACCGTAGCCACAGCTTTGACAAAGCTGTATGGTGCCAGATGCTTCATCTATGAGGCACCTGCCGATACACCCAAAGAGGAATGCTTTATCAAAGAGTTTCAATGGATTCCGCAGAAGGATTTGGAAAAGAATGCCCAAGTGCTTAGAAGTATCATTGTGGCGAACTGTATTGATTGCGTCATTGTGCAGGGGGCATTCATTCATGTACCCAGATTTCGGGCTGCCGTAGAAGGAATAACATGTAAAGTCATCTTTGCACATCATTTCGAGCCACAATGGGAACTTGTGTTCGGACGCTTTGGTAAAGTTATCAGGTATCATCCAAAAATCTGTGATGGACTTTGCCCGATGGACAAAAAGTATAATAATGTATCCTTTGACGGCAATGCGGAAGAAACGGCAACTTTCCTCAGTCTACACGTGCAGCTTTATGAGAGTGCGCTGACCATGTGGTGCTGCTCTGTCGGGGGTTTCATCAAACCTTATGGAGAATTTGCAGGTGTGCATGACACACCGAAATATGTAGTTATCCCCAACGGACTGTCATTCGGCGCGTTACGCCTTGCTTTGACGAACTTACTAAATGCAAAGTGGCATTGATTGTTTCACGCTTAGATGAACCATCCAAAAGGTTGTCACTGGCTCTTCGGATTTGGGCATGTGTGAAACAAGATCCGGTAGCCAAAGATTGGACGCTCCGCATTGTGGGCCATGGTAATGACCGCAAACTCTATGAACATATCATTCGTAACGAACATATCCCCTGATGTAACTCTCGAAGGCAGGCAAAAAATCTGTTCCCTACTACAAAGAGGCATCTATCTTCCTGATGACTTCGAAAAGCGAGTCGTGGGGATTAACGCTGACCGAGGCGCAACAGATGGGCGTAGTGCCCATAGCCTTTGATACCTATGCCTCATTACGTGAAATTATTACCGATGGTGAAAACGGTGTGATTATCAATGAGAGTGATGTGGACGGTTACGTATGCCGAATGAAAGAATTGATGAGTGATAATATGTTGCGGCAACGGATGGCGAGGCAAGCCGTCATCTCCACGCAGCGGTTCTCACAGGAACGGATAGCGGAAATGTGGTGGAAACTGATATCCGAAAAGTAGAACTTTAAACCAAATTAGGATAAAGATGATAAATGTTTTGTATGTAACATTTGCCTCGAAAAATTTTGATGGAGCGACATATTCGCTAATGGACTTGATAAAATCAGTCCGAGGATATGTCCATCCCATTGTCATGGTTGGGACAGAAGGATGTGTATATGATTACTTCACCGCTAATGGTGTAGAGTGCATTGTGTGCGACTTTAAAGAAGACTTAGTAGGGAAACCTGTGAAATTGTACCAACACATAAAATATTGGCTAAAATATATTCCAAACCATTTAACATTCTATCGGAAAAACCGCAAGTGTGCAGAAACTGTTGCGCAAATCTTGAAAGGTAGAAAAATAGACATTGTACATATCAATAATACTGTCATGTCAGTTGGCTATGAAATAGCCAAGATCCTTAACTCAAAGGTTGTGTGGCATTTACGTGGCTTTATGGACCTGGACTTCGGGTGGATGCCATTAAGGGGATGGGACAAATATATAAACACGCTAAAAGCAAACCGATGCTGTAATTGGTATCACCAAGACCGTGCTTGAACATTATGTTTCTTTGGAAAGCAAGAATGCGTATGTAATATCGGATGCCGTTCGGAGTAAAGATGATACATGCCTTGTTAGACCAAAAGAGAAGTATTTCCTGTTTTGTGCAGGGTTCTTGACAGAACAGAAAGGATGTGCCTATGCCATCTCTGCCTTTGCGAAGTCGGGGTTGGCTACCAAAGGATATAAACTGAAGATTATCGGAGAAGCCCACTCAAAATATATGTCCCAATTAACCAAAATCGTAGCGAACGCCGGCATATCAGACGCTGTAGAATTTCTTGGACGAAGCGACAAGGTAAAGGAATATATGAGCCGGGCAATTGCATTCTTGATGTGTTCCGAAAAACGAAGGCTTGGGACGTGTTTCCATTGAGGCCATGTTTTATGGCTGTTTGGTGATTGGCCGCAATTCCGGCGGTACCAAGGATTTTGTGTTTTGACGGCAAGACAGGACTGCTGTTTAACGACATGGATGGTTGTGTGTCTGCGATGCAAAAAAAGCAGCCGAAACTGATCATCAAGAAATTATCCGGTATGCCCGGCAATTTGCCCGAGAGAACTTCTCCATTGAGAATTACGGAGAAA
>VOFK01004119.1_pt1 | contig 45551 bp, 54 predicted proteins | sample 5384121 | NCBI WGS metagenome assembly VOFK01 (sample SAMN12384730, study PRJNA508395) | human gut metagenome | isolation source: healthy gut J | host: Homo sapiens | reverse complement strand
TCAGAATACAAATTTGTTGTATTTGCTAAGGATATGGATGAATTGTTTGACCAACTGACAAATGTTAATTTTCTGATAGAACCGAAAGAACATATATCGGGAGAAGATCTGGCAACCTCTTTGCAAAAGTAAAATGAGAAATTATGGAACTTTAAATACTTACCGGACGATAGCAGCAGGAGCTTTTAAGAATATGCTGGAAGAAAAATGCATGGTATGTGCTGACATTTGCTTTGTTGACCTTGATCGCAGTGTTTGGATATGGAGGGTATCTGTATCTTATGATCGCACAGAAGAAAAAAATGAGTTTGCAGTATTTTATATATTAGGAATGACAAGAAAGAAGATGATAGCAGTTATTTTCTCATCTGGTGCAATTTTTGCTGGCTGTGTCATTTGGAATAGCGGCACTTTTTATATCCATGGTTTACAGAAGTTGTATTAAAAATACAGGAGAGTTACGGATATACAGGGATATTCAGTTATGGATTTTCAGCAGGTGTGCTCTTGTTCATTCTGCTATTGAGCATATGGATGGGATTCCGGCGAACTGGAAAACAGGCAGAGATTGAATTATTAAAGGGCGGTGACTGATATGATCGAATTAGAAAAGATTGAAAAAATATATAATGCAGGAAAAGCATCCGAGACGCATGCATTAAAGGATATTAATCTGAGAATAGAAGAGGGGGATATGGTTGCCATTACGGGACCTTCCGGTTCCGGAAAAAATCAACTCTGCTGCATATTATTGCAGGAATTGATTCGCCGAGTTCCGGGGAATATCGTTTTTGTGGAAAACTGGTTTCTGATATGTCTGATAAAGAAAGATGCAGAATACGCAATCAAAAGATAGGGATGATCATGCAGGATTTTGGACTTCTTGGAAACGATACAGTTCTGCGGAATGTATGTCTGCCCGAAGTGATCGGAGGACGATATAATCGTAAATTTGAAAATAAAGCAAAGGAAATATTGTCGGCTGTTGGGCTTCCGGGGTTAGAGCAAAAAAAGACAAATCAGTTATCGGGCGGACAAAGACAGCGGGTTGCGATCGCCAGAGCATTGGCAATGGATGCAAAAATAATCATTGCAGATGAACCAACGGGAGCGTTAGATTCTGAAAATACCGATAGTCTTATGGATTTATTGTTGGAACTAAACAGACAGGGGATAACGATCATTATCGTATCGCATGATCCAAAGGTTGCGATGCGGTGTCCGATCCGGTACAGGATAGAGGATGGAAGAATTGAACGAACGAAAATATATTAACATTACACAATTGTTGTGTACAAATAGTATTATAAGGCGGGATAATACTGGGTGAAAAGATCGGATTTAATTAGACAACTTGAGGCAATAAGGATGAGAAATGTATATCCATGGAGGATGATAAAGAGGATATTCCTGATCCATCCAGAATAACAGAGTTAGATATTAGTAGTGGAACATTTGCCGAAGAAGGTGAGACCATTGTTTCTTTTGTGGATGTTGATTCGGCAGAATATAGACGAAAAATTGATACAAGAACTGTTAGAAGAAATGTAGCGCTTCCAAGCTGGTTAAATTATGAAGCGGGTTACTTTGCGCACTGTATATAAATCCAGTAAAAATTACTTTGCGTACTGTATATAGTTTCAGAAATTTACTTCAACACCGTTTCCGTTTTGGGCAGAAGAAGTGACGGTTGCATTTTTTGATCGTAACAGTTGCACCATCCACCCGGAGAGCATTCTCATCATCGCCGGTAGAGTTATAAGATTCATTGCTGTAGGTTTCGTCGGAATCAATCGTATTTGCGCTGTCACCTTGAGTTATTTCGCCTGAACTGCCAAATCCGCCGCCGGGCTGACCTGCGTTGTCACCATCCGGCTTATCAGGAGGAGTGCCATTGGAATCTTCCGGTGCATTGTCGTCGTCCGGTTTTTTCGGTGGAGTACCATTCGAATCGGATGGAGCGTTCTGGTCTCCAGACTGACCGGAAGAAGCGTCAGATGCCGTTGAACTATCATCCGTGGATGCAACAGCTTCTGTTGTTAAAAATTCGCTTACCTGTATGCGCGGTTATAAAACAATCCGTTTCTTGTGTTGAAATACAAAAATGGAAGGATACATTACTATTATGCAGCAAGCCTTTTCTAACGCCGGTTCTTAGTGAGCCGCCAAAGGCGGGGAACTTAGCACCGTTGCGTTAGAATAGAGTGCAAACGTCTTGCGTAATAATGGGTAATGTGTTCTTCCATTTTTAAGATTCGGAAAAACGGATTGTTTTATAACTGTGCGTAAAAAAGAGCACAAAAAAATCGGCGCGACAGGATTTGAACCTGCGACCTCTTCGTCCCGAACGAAGCGCTCTACCAAGCTGAGCCACGCGCCGAAAGAAAATCCATACTCAAATGTATGGTTCCCAACACCTGTATTAGTATAAATATTTCTCCTGAAAAAAGCAAGTGTTTTGTTAGAAAGAATTAAAATTTATAAAAAAGTGTGCAACACTAGCCGTTTGTCCAGTGTACAGTGTACCAAAACAAGTGATATAATGAGTGAATAACCCCGGCAAGCAATTACACAGCATGCCTGCTAGCAGGCGAAGCTGTGTAATTATTTGCCGGGCAAACAGACATGAGCAAGAAGGGCGAAAGTCCGGAATGCGAATGCCTGTGGCGATTTCAGGAGTTCGAAGAACGGAGAAATCGCAGATATTCACGGAGAAGAAATATGCAATGACAGCATGCCTGCTAGCAGGCGAAGTTGTGTAATTATTTGCCGGGCAAACAGACATGAGCAAGAAGGGCGAAAGTCCGGAATGCGAATGCCTGTGGCGATTTCGGGAGTTCGAAGAACGGAGAAATCGCAGATATTCACGGAGAAGAAATAGGCAAATGACAGCATGCCTGCTAGCAGGCGAAGCTGTGTAATTATTTGCCGGGCAAACAGACATGAGCAAGAAGGGCGAAAGTCCGGAATGCGAATGCCTGTGGCGATTTCGGGAGTTCGAAGAACGGAGAAATCGCAGATATTCACGGAGAAGAAATATGCAAATGACAGCATGCCTGCTAGCAGGCGAAGTTGTGTAATTATTTGCCGGGCAAACAGACATGAGCAAGAAGGGCGGAAAGTCCGGAATGCGAATGCCTGTGGCGATTTCGGGAGTTCGAAGAACGGAGAAATCGCAGATATTCACGGAGAAGAAATATGCAAATGACAGCATGCCTGCTAGCAGGCGAAGCTGTGTAATTATTTGCCGGGCAAACAGACATGAGCAAGAAGGACGAAAGTCCGGAATGCGAATGCCTGTGGCGATTTCAGGAGTTCGAAGAACGGAGAAATCGTAGTTATTCACGGAGAAGAAGGAACAAACGAAAGGACAGCGGTTATGAACGGAACAAGATTAATAGAAAAAAAGACTGTTATATCAAACCGAAAAAAGCGTGGCGGTTATTAAAGACAGCAGATGATGAGAATGTAACCGCGTACATATATGGAGTCAGTGGAACAGGAAAAAGCACCCTGATCACTCGCTATCTGGGAAAGAGAAAATACAAAATGCTTCATGCAGGAACGATAACACCGGAGGAACTTCAGATTCCGGAAGGAGCGGTGCGGAAGATCATAGTGATCGATGATCTGCATGAGTTGATCTGGGAAGAAGATGATGCAATCCAGGATGCTATTTTCCGGCTGATCGTGAGGGAAGATGTCTGGGTGATCTTGTCAGGACGATGCCCGGTTCCGCCGTGGCTTACCACGATCCGGTTTCGGGAAGGCTTCTATATCATAGATGAAACCATGCTTATTATGGACATGCAGGCTATATTAAAATATGTGGAACAGACACAGATGGTTTTAACAGAAGCCCAGAAGCAGCGTCTGTCACGCGAAACCGGAGGTATGGCATTTGCATTGTGCGTGGCAATGTCCATGTATTATGAACTGGGATATACAAATGGACTGACTGATTCAGAGTATGATGAATATTCCAGAAAAGTAACAGAGCAGATGTGGAATTATCTGGAATTTCATGTATACGACAAGTGGGATATCCGTATGCAGGAATTCTTGATGAAGATATCGATCGTGGATACATTTACGGTTCGTCTGGCAGAGAGATGATCACAGGAACAAATGATGCAGAAAATCTGATCGAACATGCAAGATGGATGGGTAATTTCTTAGATGAACAGATGGGAGCAAACGGAGAAAAAATCTATAAGCTTCGAGATCATATGCGGTTATCCATGCAGCGCAGGATGCACAGAAAGTACACAAAGGAACAGATAAAAAAAATGTATATGAAAATGCCGGACTGTTCTATCAGTTAGCTGGTGATCCAATGCAGGCACTTACAATGTATGAGAAAGCAGGTTCAACAGAACGGATGCTTTCTATCCTGATCGACAATGCAAGAAAATCACCAAACAGCGCATATTTTTATGAATTGAAGCAATATTATCTCGCACTGCCGGAAGAGAGCGTGAAAAAAAAGTCCGGAGCTTATGTGTGGCATGAGTATGCTGCAATCGCTATTGCTGAATCCGGAAGAAAGTGAACGGTGGTATCAGGAACTGCGGGCATATGCAGACAGTCATCAGGGCAGTAGCCGGAGAATCGCAAAAAATAATCTGTTGTATCTGGAGATCGGATTGCCGCACAGAGGTTCTGTGGATATGGTCAATATTATGAAGCAGGCATACCGGCTGGTATTTGACCGGCAGGCAACGCTTGAGAATTATCAGTTACATCCAACCAGCCATCGATGATGAACGGCGGCAAGGATTTCTGTGAATGGAGTAAAAAAGACCGCGAACTGGCAGGCAAGATAGGTAAGCTTGTGGAATTTGTCCTTGGCAAATACGGCAAAGGGTTGGTCAATCTGGCATTGGCAGAGAGCTTTTTTGAAAAAGGCGAAGACAATTACGAGGTTGCTGTCCTTGCAAATAAAGGACGGATGCAGGCAGAAGCAGGCGGCAAGATCGAGCAGTGCTTTGTAGCAGATGGAATCCTGGCATGGCTGCATATCATAAATGGAAAAGTTCAGGAGGCAGAAGAGATTCTGCGCAGCTTTTATGAAAAAGCAGAAAAAGGAAGGTGCAGAAAAAGCTACTTCCGAATATACAGGCATTTCTGATCCGGTGTGCATTGTACAAGGGCGAGTGGTCAGAAGTGAACCGATGGATGGAACAGACGGCAGATGAAAATGTGGAATTTTCGATCTATGAGCGTTTCTTATATATAACGAAGGTGCGGGTATATATCCAGCGTGGAAAATATGATCAGGCATATAATCTGCTAGTAAAGCTGCAATATTCTGCAGATGTCATGAAGCGTACTTATATCCGGATAGAATGTAATCTGTTGATGGCGGTTACTTTGTACCGGATGGGAAATGATGACTGGAAAGTGGTTCTTCAGAAAGGTCTTGCAGAAGCGGAAGAGTACCATTTTGTAAGGGTGATATCCAGAGAAGGAGCGGCTATATATCCATTGCTACAGGCATTTCCGGATGACGAGGGTAAGGCAGAGGAGGATGCAGAACTGGTGAAAACACACCGCCAGTATTACAGACAGGTAATGAAGGAAACGGAGAATGTTGCAAAGTCGTATCCGGGGTATCTCAAAGCAGGAAAGGCTGAGGTCCGGTTAAATGAAACCGGTATCCGTATCATTAAACTTCTGGCAGAAGGATATTCCAGAATACAGGTTGCAGAGCAGCTCGATATGACGGAAGCAAATGTAAAAATATCATATGGCACAGGCGTATAAAAAGTTAGGTGTAAAAGATAAAGCTGGTGCAGTACTGGAAGCAAAAAACAGACAGTTGATCTGACTCTGATAAGGGAGTCTGGGTTCAATATATTCCTGAAACGACTAAAAAACGGTAAAATAAGACAGAAAACGGGACATTTTTGCAGGGACTATTGCAAATTGACCGGTATTTTTGTAAACTGATGCTGTATTGGTTTTGGGGACGAATACAAATGGGTTAAGGAGGAAACAAGAATGGATGAGAGAGAAGTATATGGAAATGAAGTCCGGAAACTTCGAGACAGTATGGGAATGAACCGTAAAAAGTTCTGTGACTATTATGGAATTCCATATCGTACCGTGCAGGATTGGGAGGCAGGAAAAAGAAAGATGCCATCCTATGTGCTTCGGATGATGAAGTACGTTGCTGAAAAAGAGCAGATGATAAAGGTATCATAATGTTCTGATTAAATGAAATGATCTGTAGGCAGGATAGTCAGAAATGACAGACTTGCATGCAGATCATTTTTTGATTTATAATGTTGTGCAAGTCGGATTTTGAAACGAACAAGGAGATAAGCAGATTTTTATGAAATTAAAGGAATACATACAGACAAAACGTATCATTGCAGATGGAGCGTTTGGTACTTATTATATATCGTTATATGGGGATGGGAGCAGGGCAGAAAATGGTGCAGGACTTTCCAATCTTCCGGAGCTTGCTAATATAAAAGCGCCGGAGCGTGTTATCGGGATCCATACAGAATATATAGAGGCCGGCGCACAGTTTGTCCGGACGAATACATTTGCATCAAATACAAAGAGTCTTTCTGCTGATATGGAAAAAGTGAAAGAGAATATCCGTGCAGCGGTTATGTGTGCAAAAATGGCAGCGGGCAAAGTGGATCGGGAAATTTATCTTGCAGGTGATATCGGACCGATTCCTGTCGAAGGTATGCTGCATTCTGACCGGCTGACACAGGAATATATTGCGATTGGAGAAACATTGCTCAGTCAGGGAATCGATATCCTGTTATTTGAGACCTTCCCGGAGCTCGAAACGATCCTTCCGGCGGTTACATATCTGAAAGAAAACCATGACTGTACGATCCTGGTACATTTCAGCGTGAATCAGTTTGGTTACAGCAATACAGGGCTGTCTGCAAAACGTCTGATCGCAGAGGCAAATGCCTGCCCGTATATTGATGGTACCGGTTTAAACTGTGGTGTCGGTCCCGGACATATGGAGAAGCTGATCCGGAAGATCGTACCGGACGATACGACATTTCTGTCGGTGTTTCCAAATTCCGGATACCCGAAGTATCTGAACAATCGTCTGACATTCACAGATAATGCAGAATATTTTACTGAGAAGATGGAAGAGATCGCAGCTCTTGATGTCGGTATCTTTGGCGGCTGCTGCGGTACAACACCGGAGTATATCCGAAGGATCGCAGCAGGCATATCAGCCGATCATCCGGTTAGGAAAACAGAAACAGAGGCAGAGAAGATTACTGTCTCTGAGCATCCGGCATATGGATTTATGGAACGCCGGGTGAAAGAGCCTGCCCACAAACTGATCGCAGTTGAACTGGTGCCACCATTGAATGCAAATGATGAAAAGCTATTAGATGCGGCGCATATATTAAAAAATGCAGAGGTCGATGTTGTAACTTTCCCGGATTCCCCATCCGGAAGAACCAGAGCGGATTCCGTATTGATGGCAGAGAAGATCAGGCTGGAGACCGGATTATGTGTAATGCCGCATATCTGCTGTCGGGATAAGAATGCGATTGCGATCCGTTCTACGATCCTTGGTTCAAGTCTGAACCACATCACGAACTTCCTTTTGCTGACAGGGGATCCGGTTCCGGTACTGTTCCGTCAGACAACAAAGAGTGTATTTAACTTTGATTCGGTTGGAATGATGAAGATTGTTCAGGAGATGAACAGTGATACATTTACCGACCATCCGGTTACCTATGGCGGGGCGATCAATCACAACCGGATGAATACCAAGGCAGAAACAGAACGGATCAGAAGAAAAATGGCAGCGGGAGCGACCTTCTTTATGACACAGCCGATCTTTTCAGCCGAGCAGGCAGATGTTATAAGGCAGATGAAAAAAGAAACCGGGGCAACGATCCTGGTTGGATTGATGCCCCTTGTCAGCCGCAAAAATGCGGTATTTATGAAAAACGAAATGACCGGTATTGAGATACCGGATACGATCATAGAACGATACCGGGAAGATATGAGCCGGGAAGAAGGAGAAGCCTGTGGTGTCCAGATCGCCAGAGAATTCATGGCGGTGACAGATGATTTTGCAGACGGATATTATTTCTCATTCCCATTTAATCGTGTTCATATGCTGAAGAAGATCCTAAAATAGAAGCAAACATTTTCTCCGGAGGATTGGACAGGTACATGATCGTAAGCATGAGCGTGCAGGCTGCCCAGATGATCGGTTCTGTGATCGCAACACCGAGATAGCCAAGTGCAGGAGCAAGGAACAGAACAGCAAGGAATTTTTGCCTACCATTTCCATGGTACTGGAAAGAACCGGTACGATCTTTCTTCCCATACCCTGCATTGCACAGCGGAGAACAAATAAAGGCCCAAGGACATAGAAGCAGCAGACGCTGATCCTTATATACATAACTGCCGGATCGATGACTGCCGGGTCATTTGTTCCTGCGATCAGCCGGATCAGAAGCGGGGAAGCGGGGAATCCGATCAGAATGATGATCGTGGTTGCGATCGTATTGATAATGATGCCGGCACGGACACCTGTTTTTACACGGTCGATCCGCTTTGCACCCAGGTTCTGGCTGACAAATGTTGTAACTGCATTTCCGATGATATAGAGAACGACATCCAGAATGTCGAAGATCTTTCTGGCAGCCGTATGTGCAGTAATGATATTTGTTCCTAATTTATTGATCGAGCTTTGTAAGGTGACAGTACCGAAATTAACGATGCAGCTCATGAAGCCCATAGCCAGAGCGGACTGTACCAGATCATTAAAAAATCTGCACGGGCAACACGGAATTCGTCTTTTTCCGGAATCAGAAAACGACACTTTGTAAATATATAGATAAAACATGCAATTCCTGCGACTGCCTGCGAGATGACAGTTGCGATGGCAGCACCAGCAACGCCTGACTGGAAGACCTGAATGAACAGCAGATCCAGACCGATATTTAATACAACGGATATGCTCAGGAAGATAAGCGGTGTTTTGCTGTCACCGACAGCACGCAGCAGATTTGCACCAAAATTATAAACAGCGGAGAAGATCAGTCCGGCTAAAATATATTTGACGTAGTTGTCAGCCATATGTATAATTTCCTCAGGTGTATCAAGAAGCACCAAAAGGTCATAGATAAACAGTAATCCTACGATGGTAAGTACAATGGCGGAGACAAGTGTGAGAATGGCAGAAACACCGATGCATTTTCTCATATTTTTCTTATCCTGCGCACCAAAATATCGGGCAATCGGTATGGACAGACCCAGAGTGGCACTGTTTAAGAAGCCGATCAGGGTGTTGGAAATAACACTGGTCGCTCCAACTGCGGCAAGTGCTTCCGGATTGATACAGTTTCCGACGATAGCGGAGTCACAGAAGTTATAAAGCTGCTGTGCGATCTGACCCAGGATCATTGGAAGAGCGTAGAGCCAGATTACTTTTTATTGGTTTTCCTTCGGTTAAATCTTTCATATATATAAACGGCAGCATTTAAAATTGCTGCATCCTCCTTTCTGCTTTTATAGAATTATATACATTTTTGTAAAAGTGTAAATAGCTTATACGGCAAAAAAGGTATGGAGAAAATGATTGAGGTAATTTAGGTGAAAATGACGGTTTGCGGAAGAAAATGATTTCTGATGCAGGAAAATAAATGCGCAGCAAAACCGGGTAACCGGATATGTAAGATAAATTTAGATTTGATAAAATAGTTATATGCTAGAATAAAATAACTGGAAGGTCTGGTCACATATGAAGAAAAAAGGCTTTTTATTTTTTGTAGTCTATATTCTGGTACTGGTGGGTATCGGAGTGATGGCTGTTACAAGAGCAGGAGAAACAAGCAGAAGAAAGATATCCATATATAAAGAGGCAACACCGGAGGATGGAACCGGGCAGGGAACAGAGACCTTGCAGGAGGTACTTCATCTGACAAGAGAGGCAGAGATCCTTGAAGTTGCAGAGCTTCCGCAGAAACAGGAATATAATGGTCTGCGGTTGGATGATAACGGGATGCCTTATGCGATCAGGATCAACCGGACACTGAATATCGTAACGGTATACAGTCTGGATGATGAGGGATATTATACAGTGCCGGTAAGAGCAATGCGGTGCTCGATCTCACTGGATGATACAACACCGGTCGGATTGTTTACGACGACAGAGAAGCGTCTGGAATGGGCGTTTCTGCAGGGAAATGTATATGGACAATATGCATATCAGATTCATGGAGGAATTTATTTCCATTCTGTGCCATATACAGAAAATAAACATGATAAGCTGGAAACATGGGAATATAACAAGCTTGGTGAGGGTGCATCCCTTGGCTGTATCCGGTTATGTGTGGCAGATGTCAAGTGGATCTATGAGAACTGTCTGCCGGGGACACAGGTTTATCTGTTTAACAGTGACTATCCGGGACCGCTTGGCAGACCGCAGCAGCCATATACATTTGCAGATGTGTCTGAAACCGGATGGGATCCGACAGATACGGCAGATGGCAGCCCGTATGAAGGAACGGCAGCGATCTATGGCGCAGAGGATCATACGATCAAGATTGGTGAACCGTTTGACAGCAGAACAGGTGTCATGGCATTTTCATCGGACAGACAGAATGTAACAGACCGGCTTATGGTAGATGGTACGGTGGATAATCAGATACCGGGGAATATAAGTTAGCGTATTCTTTCTATGACAATGGAAAGAAAAAATAGAGCGGGATATATTTATCCGGGTTGTTGATACAGAAGCTCCGGTTATTACGATGCTGCCAGACCGGTTATATCTGGCCGGATATCATGGAGATAAAGAAGAACTGGCAGACCTGATCGCCAGAAATATTACTGCTTATGACAATGAGAAACAGATCATCCAATACAGATGGACACCAGAGAAGGATACAACAGAGGATGCAGAGCTTGTTATAGATCTTTCCAGGGTGGAGGATATACCGGGAAGCTATGAGATATCCTGTTACGCAGAAGATGCGGCAGGCAACCGATCCGAAAGTTATACAATATGGATCGAACTGGAATAAACAATGGTTGAAGATATCCTGATATAAAGGAGAGAAGCATAATTGGAGATTAAGTCAGAAAATGAACAGAAACCCGGCTACGAGGTTCTGGCGGAAACAGAGGAACGGGTTATCCTGTTTGCTGCAGCGATGGATGGTGTGGAGGTTTCTGAAACAGAAAAGTCGCTGGACGAACTGGAGGAGCTGTTAAAGACAGCAGGAGCACAGTCGGTTGGACGTCTGATCCAGAGCAGGGACCGGGCAGCCAGTGACCTGTATCTTGGAAGAGGAAAGGTAGAAGAGCTTCGGAGCATGATCGCAATGTATGATGCGACCGGAGTGGTGTGTGACGATGAGCTGTCGCCGGCACAGTTGATGAATCTGCAGGATGCATTGGAGATCAAGGTTATGGATCGTACAATGGTCATCCTTGATATATTTGCGGCACATGCAGGCAGTTATGAAGGCAAGCTGCAGGTCGAGCTTGCACAGTTGAAGTTCCGTGCGACCAGACTGGTCGGAATGAGGGATTCCCTGTCACGTCTGGGTGGCGGAATCGGAACCAGAGGACCTGGTGAGAAAAAGCTGGAGATTGACCGAAGAGTGATCAGAGACCGTATATCCAAGCTGAAAGCGGATCTGCGGCAGGTGGAAAACCGACGGACGGAACAGCGAAAGCAGAGAAGCCGGACCGGAATCCCGGTTATCAGCATCGTAGGATATACGAATGCAGGAAAATCCACCCTGTTGAACAAACTGACGGATGCCGGAGTGTTGGAGGAAGATAAGCTATTTGCAACACTGGATCCTGCAACAAGGAATGCGGAGCTTCCGGCGGGGCAGCAGGTGTTATTTACGGATACAGTTGGATTTATCCGAAAACTTCCGCATCATCTGGTAGAGGCATTCAAGTCAACACTGGAAGAAGCCAGATACAGTGATGTGATCCTTCATGTGGTGGATGCATCGGATCCGAACTGGGATGATCATGTTGCTACAGTATATACAACGCTCAGACAGTTGAATATTGATGACGAGAAAGGCCGGCCGGTGATCACGGTATTTAACAAGATCGATAAGCTGCCGGAGGATGCCGATCAGTCATCGATCAAGGATCTGAGAGCGGATCGTATGGTTTATATGTCGGCAAGAACTGGAGCAGGTATACCGGAGCTGTTGTCGGTGATCGAAGAAGTTCTCCGGGAGCAGAAAACCTATATCCGCCATACATTTTCCTATCAGGAAGCGGGAAAACCGGGGCTTATCCGAAAATATGGCGAAATGATCACAGAAGAATATCTGGAGGATGGCATTTTCGTGGAGGCGTATGTTCCGAAGAGCCTGATCGGGCAGATTGGCTTGTCTGATGAGGATTAAAGGAATATAGAGGTATTAAAAGTAAATTAAAATCAGGCAAATGCTTTGACAAATCCGGAGATATCTACTAATGTAAGATTTGTCAGGGCTTAAGACAAATATAAACAGAAAGCTGATTTCTGTAACATATTTATTATGAAAGGAAAGACAAATGGACGAAAATAATATGAATCAGGGATTTCCAGAAAATCCAGACGGTTATCAGGGCAGCTCCGAATAATGGGGGAATATGCCAATTACAACGCAGATCCAAATGGGAATGCATATGGCGGTTACAACGCAGATCCAAATGGAAATGCATATGGCGGTTATAATGCGGATCCGAATATGGGTGGCTATGCAGACTATAATGCAGACGCAGGCAATGGCGGTTATGTACAGCCGGAAATGAATGCATATGGAGATCAGGTTCCATATCAGGTTCCTGCACCAAAGAAGAAAAAAGGCGGCAAGATCGCATTGATCTCACTTATCGCAGTGGTATTAGTTGCTGCAATTGTTGCTGTTGTATTCTTCCTTGTAAGAAAAACACCGGAAGAAGTGATCAAGAGTTCGATCAAGAAAAAACAATTACTGATACGGTAGATAAATCTCCGGTGGAGGAGGCAACCGGTATTTCAGAATTCAGTGATGACAAGATGGATTTTGATGTCAATATGACAGTCAATAGTATCTATCAGATGGATGGTATCGCAGGATCTAATCTGGATCTGAATGGTGCATTTGAGAAGCAGAGTGACAATTCATATAATATGAATCTGAATGGTTCTCTTTCGATCGCAGATCAGGCATTATCCGCAAGTGTGTATTGTGTTGACCGGGTGATTTATTTTGAATTGCCGGAATTATACAATGATGTGTTTAAGATGGATCTGGCATCTATGATGGATGCACTTGATACATCTGATCTTGATACAGATACACAGAATAAAGTGAAGGAGCTGTATGAGAAATATATGACTCCTGCAAATGAGGATCTTAAGAAGGCAATTTCTTTTTTGATAAGGTCGGAAATGCAACAGTAGAGAATCACAATGGAGATTCTGTTTCCTGTAAACAGTATACAGTTACACTTCCAACTGCAGATGTAAAGGCATATGTTACCGCATTATGTAATTATCTGAATGCATATGCATCTGAATTTATAACAGATGAGCAGCTTGAGTCTGCTGACATAACAAGATCAGATCTTGCACAGATATTTAATTATGTACCAACCTATTATGGTATGCTGTTCTCAAGAGATTTTGTATTAAATGTATATGTAAAGCATAATGAAGTTGTTAAACTGGGTATGGATTACAAGTTTACTGTACTTAATGCGGAGGCCTCACTGGCAGTTGACTTTATGGGTACAGACAGTCCGGCTGATGATATCTATGCAGCACTTTCTGTTACAAAGGATGAAGAAGAACTTGCATCTGTTACGATCAGTGACAAGAGTGAGAATGGCAAGGGTTCATATACAAAGAAGCTGGAAGAGACAGTTGTTGTAAATGGAGAAACGACCGCAACCCTTACACAGAACAGTTCATTTGTAAAATCAACAAATGCATTTGAGAGCCATATGACAGTTTCAGCAGCAGAACAGCCTGTATTTGCTTATGATCTGACAGGAAGCCTGAAGGATATCAACAAAGGAAAGTCCTATACAGTTGCTATAGATTCCCTGAAGGTAACAAATGGTGATTCTATCGTATATGCAGACCTGAGCGGTGAGATTAAATTAGGTGATCTTGGTACTGAGATTAAGACGCCGGATCCTTCCAAGAATGTGATTGATTATACAGAAATGACGGATGATTACATGCAGAATAATATGAACACAGACAATCTGAAAAAGATTGCATCTGCATGGGAAAAGGCACTTGGTTCAGCAGCAGATATAAAGGATGATATCAGTCTTGGAGATCTGACATCTTCTGATATTGATCTTGGAGATATCTCAGACATTGAGGATGATTCTGAGATGGTCGTAGACAGTGCTGATATTGATGATCAGGATTATTCTGGCATCAAGATGTCAGGCGACAGCTATACGATCGCGATCAAGGATCCGTCCGGCTATGACCGTGGATATGCAGATGATTCTGAAGTTGATATTTACAATGATAAGTACAATGTATACTACACACTGACACCGGACTGTGATAAAGAAAAAGAATGCGAGAACTTTGAAGCATATTTTTGATTATCTTGGAGAAGATGGCAAAGTAGTTGATAAGAAGATGGAGCAGGTTACAGGTGCAAATGGCCAGACACTGGACTGCTATGTAATAAATTCAGAAGTTTACGGAACAAATATCCGTGATTATTATTACTTCTATCCTGTCAACGACAAGGATTACCTGGTTGTAAATGTCAATGTATGGGCAGACGGAGAAGGCGAAGAAGTAAAGGCAGATATAACAGCCATAGCAGATGAGCTTGTAAATGATCAGGTCATTGATATACAGAAATAGCAGGAGAAAAGAATTCCGGGAGCACAGATGATATGAATGTAGTAGAAGTGAAAAGGGTAAGGATCGGTGAGGGCGCAACTAAGATCTGCGTACCGATGGTTGCACCGACAGACTATGATGTAGATGCGCAGATCCGTACGATCAAAAGATCTAAGACAGATCTGGTAGAATTCCGGGCAGACTGCTTTGAGGACTGTCTGGATATGGATATATTAACAAAGACGCTGGAAAAGATTCAGGATAAGTTATCTGAGTTCCCGATCATTTTCACATTTCGTACCAGAAGTGAAGGCGGCAGTCATGATATTACACCGGATCAGTACCGGGAAATGCTTCTGCATGTGATCAAAAGCGGATATGCGGATCTGATCGATGTAGAATATTTCTATGATATTCCATTCGTGACGGAAGTGATCGAGACAGCACATGCACATGGCGTAAAGGTTATCGTATCGAATCATGATTTTAAGACTACGCTACCGATGGAGCAGATCGTAAACCGGTTTAAAGATATGATCAATACCGGAACAGATATTGCAAAGATTGCAATGATGCCGGAAGATGGCTCGCAGGTTGTTGATATGATGCAGGCTGCAAAGGAGCTTCAGGAATCTGGAAATCAGACACCATTGATCGTTATTTCGATGGGTGAGCTTGGTGTATCCACAAGAACGACCGGAGAAATGTACGGAAATTGTATCTCATTCGCAACTGCGGGAATCCCTTCTGCACCGGGGCAGATCGATGTAGAAGCACTTCGCAGTCAGCTGGAAATGATACATAATATAATTGGCAGCTAAAGATGAAGGATGGAGACTGGATGGTTTTATTTGCAGAGAACAGGGATTTTTTTGCAGATAAGATTCTCCGGTCTTTCTTCTTATAGAACAGGAGAGATCAGCTTGAAAGAATATATTAATCAATATCTGGACAGATACAGGAAAGGGATTATTACCCATGGCATATGCCGGGACATAAAAGGCAGGATGTATTTAAAGATGATTTCTGGGAAAATATGTTTCTCCGGGATTTTACGGAAGCAGAAGGGCTGGACGATCTTCATGAACCGGAGCTGTTCATGAAGGACAGTCTGGAGCAGATGCGGCGGTTTTTATGGTACGGAGAAAACCTATATGATGGTAAATGGAGCCACCGGAGGCATCCTGACAGCCCTGTATGCCTGTGCACCGGAGGGGGCATCTGTGTTGATGGGACGGAATTGTCACAAATCGGTTTGCCATGCAGTCAGTCTTCTGAATCTGAAGCCGGAATATGTCGTACCGGAGTTGCTGCCGGGAACGGATATATTTGCAGATATCACACCGGAACAGATGGAACAGGCATTAAATGAACTAAAAAAAACGGATAGGCTGCCGGCTGTGGTTGTTATCACATCCCCAACGTACGAGGGCGTGATATCAGATATCTGTGGGATTAAAAATGTGCTTGAGCCATATAATATTCCATTGATCGTAGATGAGGCACATGGAGCACATCTCCCGTTTTTGCCAAAACGAAATCTGTCAGCGGTCGCAGCAGGAGCAGATCTGGTCATACAGAGTACGCATAAGACGCTTCCTTCACTGACACAGACAGCACTTCTTCATGTGAACCGGAAGGAGCTGGTTCCGAAGGTGGAGCGGTATTTGCATATTTTTCAGACATCATCACCCTCTTATCTGTTCACACAGAGCATGGAGAAAGCAGTCGTATATGCGGGGAATCATCCGGAAGTATTTGATGCATATAGAAAACGACTAAAGCATTTTCGAAAAAAATGTAAGGAACTGAGGCATATCAGACTGTTACAACCGAAGCAGACATGTTATGCTTATGATAAAGGTAAGCTTGTGTTTACTGTATCAGGTGTGCACCCGGCAGAACCGGGAACGGACAGCCGAAACGACATTCCGGCTACAGGACCGTGGCTTGCGCATGTATTAGCGGCGGAATATCAGCAGGTGGTTGAGATGGCAGGAACGCATCATGTGATCCTGATGACCTCATTTGCAGATAAGAAAAAGGCATTTGAGCATCTCTATGAGATATTGAAACATATAGATTCGGAGCTGACAGAAGCAGCGGATAAAGCAGGAAGAAAATGCAGATCAGATGAACCATGCAGATTCCATGTCGGTGCTACCGGATATGGAGAATGCCGTTTTATGTAGTACAGGGTTTCATCTGCCGGAGCAGGTTATGACGCCGGGAGCAGCGTGGAGACTGGATAGCAGACAGAGAGAAAGCTGGCAGAGGCGGAAGGAAGCATAGCGGCAGATTATGTATATGCATATCCACCTGGAATTGCAGTTATAACACCGGGCGAGAAGATCGACGGGCAGGTGATCCGGGATATTACGCAGATGGTGGAAACTGGTCTGAATATGATCGGAGTCGAATATCAGACGGATGGGATCTATATTCCGGTTACAGAACCTGTGCGGTAAAGAAAACATCAAAAGTTCAGATGTTTAGATGACGATCATTCATTTACAAATATGATTAAACACATAAAGGAGCATGGAATATATGCAGGGAATATTTATAACGATGGAAGGTCGGACGGAGCCGGTAAGACAACACAGATCGAACTGTTAAAGGATTATCTGAATAAAAAGGGATATGATGTACTTATCACCAGAGATCCGGGCGGAAATGCTGTCAGTGAAGCGATCCGTGAGGTCATTTTTGAATAAAGATTTTACAGAGATGGGATATATGACAGAGCTGTTATTATATGCAGCAGCGAGAGCACAGCTTGTAAAGGAGAATATCAAGCCGGCATTATCTGCAGGCAAAGCAGTTATCGCAGACCGTTTTGTGGATTCATCAGCCGTATATCAGGGAATCGGACGGGGACTTGGAATTGATACCGTTTATAAAGTAAATGAATTTGCCTTGCAGGGCATCCTGCCGGATATGACATTTTTAATGGACCTGGATGCAGAAGTCGGTATTGCCAGAAAGAAAAATCAGGCAGAGCTTGACCGTATGGAACAGGAAAGTCTGGACTTCCATAAGAAGGTTGTTGAGGGTTATAGAAGTCTTGCAGAAATGAGTCCCGATCGTATCGTAAAAGTCGATGCAGCTTTGCCAAAAGAGGCAATACATGATATAATAACTTCGTATGTAGAAAAATGGCTGGCAAGACCATAGCATAAGCAAGGAGAATAGCATGATAGAATTTTCTGAAATTATCGGACATGAGGATATAATCCAGCATTTTAAGAGAAGTATAGAGATGGGAAAGGTATCCCAGGGCTATATCATAAATGGAGAAGAAGGCAGCGGAAAGAAGACTCTGACGCGTGCCATAATCAAGACTCTGGAGTGTGAAGAAGGCGGAACGGAACCATGCTGCAAGTGTAGATCATGCAAGCAGATGGATACGGATAATCAGCCGGATGTTACATGGGTCACACATGACAAGCCAAATGTGATCTCGGTAGAGGAGATTCGTGATCAGGTAAATAAAGATATAACGATCAAACCGTATAGCAGCCGGTACAAGATCTATGTGATCGACGATGCACAGCTTTTAAATGCAAATGCACAGAATGCTCTGCTCAAGACAATCGAGGAGCCACCGGAGTATGCGATCATTTTCCTGCTGACTAGCAATATTGACAAGATCCTTCCGACGATCATTTCCAGATGTATCGTACTGAATATCAAGCCTGTCAGAGAGCGGGATGTACTGGATTACCTGATGAATGAGCTGAAGCTTCCAAAGGAAAAGGAAAAAGCAGATTTCTGTATGGACTTTGCGCAGGGAAATCTGGGTAAGGCGATCCGGCTTGCGACCAGTGAAGAATATAAAGAGATCATAGAGGATGTAACAGGCGTTCTCTGCAGGATCCCGGATATGACAGTCGATGATATTATATTTGCGATCAAGAATATGAACCATCATAAGCTGAAGATCAGTGATTATATTGATCTGATGATGATGTGGTATCGTGACATCCTGATGTTAAAGATCACAGGAAATGCCGGACGACTGATGTTTAAGGAATATTATACAGATATCTGCAAACAGTCAGCTCACATTTCCTATGAGGGTATCGAGAATGTTTTAAAGGCGATGGATAAGGCGAAGATTCGTCTGGAAGCAAATGTTAATTTTGATGTGGCTATGGAACTTATGCTTCTGACTATAAAGGAGAATAAATAATGAAAGAGATCATAGGAGTCCGGTTCAGACCGAACGGCAAGATTTATTTCTTCTCACCGGGAAATCATGATGTAGAATGTGGACAGTTTGTTATCGTGGAGACTGCCCGTGGCGTTGAATTCGGCAAAGTGGTTCTGGGAAAGAGAAATATAGACGATGGCAAGATCGTATCTACTTTAAAGACCATCATAAGAGTAGCTACAGATGAAGATAAGAAGAAAAATGAAGATAACAAGGAAAAAAGAGCAAAAAAGCATTTGTGATCTGTAAAGAAAAAGATCGCAAAGCATAAGCTTGATATGAAGCTGATCGAGGCGGAGTATACATTTGATAATAACAAGGTGCTGTTTTATTTTACAGCAGACGGAAGAATCGATTTCCGTGAGCTGGTAAAGGATCTGGCATCTGTATTCAAGACCAGGATCGAGCTCCGGCAGATCGGTGTCCGTGATGAGACCAAGATGGTCGGCGGTATCGGTATCTGTGGCAGGGAACTGTGTTGCCATAAGCATCTTTCGGAATTTGTTCCGGTATCCATCAAGATGGCAAAGGAACAGAATCTGTCTCTGAATCCGACAAAGATCTCCGGTGTCTGCGGCAGACTGATGTGCTGCCTGGAAGCATGAACAGGACACATATGAATATTTGAATGAAAAACTTCCAAATGTTGGCGATTTTGTCCGTACAACAGATGGAAACAAAGGTGAAGTCTTATCTGTAAGCGTTCTTCGCCAGAAGGTAAGGATTGTTGTTACGGATAAGGATGACAATAAAGAGGTTATGGAATATCCGGTCAGTGAATTAAAATTCAAGCCGAAGAAACGCAGAAGTACAGAGCGTATCAGCGACGAAGAATATAAGGCATTGGAAGCACTGGAAGATAAGGGAGGGAAATCCAAGTTTGATGATTGATCTTCTCCCTGATGAACGAATCGATGATCTGCAATGCAAGGGACATCAGATCATACAGAATCCGAATATGTTCTGCTTTTGGTATGGATGCGGTGCTGCTTGCAAATTTTGTAAAGCACAGACGGGATGGCATGTACATGGGATCTGGGAACAGGAACCGGTGTGATACCGATCCTGCTGGCGGCAAAAGAGCCGTCTGACGGCACCTGCCAATTTATCGGTCTGGAGATTCAGGATGCCTGTGCAGAGATGGCTGGAAGAAGTGTCCGATTAAATGATCTGGAACAGAAGGTTCGAATCGATCATGGAGATATCAGAGAGGTCTCCTGTAATTACAGGAAGGCCTTTTTTGATATTGTGACATCGAATCCTCCATATATCAGCGGAAATCATGGACTGACGAATCCGGATGAACCGAAGAATATTGCCAGACATGAAATCTGCGTGACGCTTTCGGATGTGATCGAAGCAGCAGCATATCTGCTGAAGCCGGGCGGCAGTTTTTATATGATACACAAACCATTCCGGCTGGCGGAGATTTTTGAAGGGCTGCTTGCAAATGGATTGGAACCGAAGCGGATGCAGCTCATTCATCCATATATTGATAAAGAACCGAATATGGTGATCGTAGAGGGCGTAAAGGGGCGGTAATTCCAGAATCAAGATCGAGCCGCCGTTGATCGTCTATAAAGAACCGGGCGTTTACACGGAACAGCTTCTTGCCACGTATGAAGGAGAAGCAAAGAAATAAAACAGACAGAACAGGAGAATCTACATGGCGGGTATATTATATCTGGTCGCTACACCGATCGGGAATCTCGAGGATATGACATTCCGGGCGGTGCGTACACTGTCCGAAGTGGATCTGATCGCAGCAGAGGATACGAGAAACAGTATCAAGCTGTTAAACCATTTTGAGATTAAAACGCCAATGACCAGTTACCATGAATTTAATAAATATGATAAGGCGAAGGTTCTGGTGGACAAGCTTCTTGCAGGAACAAATATTGCTGTTATAACCGATGCAGGAACGCCGGGTATCTCGGATCCGGGCGAGGAGCTGGTACGGCAGGCACTTGCAGCAGGAGTAACCGTAACAGCTGTACCGGGGGGCATGCGCCTGTATCACGGCGCTGATCTCATCGGGATTGCCGACCAGACGGTTTACATTTGAAGCATTTCTGCCACAGGACAAGAAAGAAAAGGCAGAGGTTCTTGCAGAATTAAAGGATGAGACCAGAACGATGGTGATCTATGAAGCACCACACCGGCTGCAGAAGACACTTGCGGAATTATTTGATACACTTGGTGACCGCAGGATCACACTTTGCCGGGAACTTACGAAGCGGCATGAAACAATCGAACAGTTTCTGTTGTCGGAAGCGATCGCCTATTATGCAGAGCATGAGCCGAGAGGTGAATATGTGATGGTGATCGAGGGCATGGATGTGGCTGCGGCAAAAGCAGAAAAGCAGCAGGAATTTCTTTCGATGACGATAGAAGAACATGTTGCCATGTATGAGAAACAGGGCATGACGAAGAAGGATGCGATCAAACAGGCGGCAGCAGACCGTGGCGTTCCAAAGCGTGAAGTATATAATGTGGTTATGCGATAGAAATAAATAGTTGTAAAGTTCATGCCGGAATGAATCATGTGAGATAAAAATGGTGATTTGCAGGCAATTATAAACAGATGAAAGGTGAAAGGGGTATAAGCATATGACGTGGTTGGAGATATCAGGAACAGTTGGCAGGGTGGCAGCCTGCCTTGGATTTTTTTATTGCAGGTATGGTGATCTTCTATCTGCTGACAAAGGTGATCTACCGGATACCGGAGAAACAGCAGTTAGAGCGGCTGCATGAACCGGGAAAGTTCAGAAATGCAGGGATCATTATATTTGGTGGTCTGGCAGCAGTTTTATTTACCGGATTTTTCGGAATGGGGTTACAGGGGATTATTTATTTCCTGTTTCTGGCGGTTCTTACGGTAGTGACCTTTATAGATATGGATACCATGGAGATCCCGTTTATACTGAATGTCATTATTTTCGTGATGGGTGTGGTATCTCTGATCCTTCAGTTCGTGTCCGATGCAGCTCCGGGATCTGAGTTCCTTGCAATGGATGGGGTTACGATCGTATCCAGACTGATCGGTATGATCTGTATCAGTCTTCCGTTATATCTGATCGTTCTTATTATTCCGGAAGGCTTTGGCGGCGGAGATATCAAGCTGATGTTTGCTGCCGGCTTCTTGCTTGGCTGGAAAGCAACAGTAGTTGGTTTCTTTATCGGACTGATCCTTGGCGGAATCTATGGCGTGATCTGTCTGGTTCGCAGAAGCCATGGTAAAAACGATCATTTTGCATTTGGCCCTTTCTTAAGCGTAGGTCTGGCTATTACATTATTCTGTGGAAATAATCTCATGAACCGGTATATTGATTTCTTGAAAGCAGCAATGAACCCGGAGATATAAAGAGATAAATCCTGAGCTGATATTATTTATAGAAAAAACTGCTTGTGTATTCAGATGAGATTGAGTATACTAAAGGGTATGGATGTTTAACGCGTTAAAGCGTTTGAGCGAAAAAGTTGTAATATACGGAGGAATATAGGTATGCCAATTATAGATTATCTGGAAAGAAATGCCAGAGAATTTGGGGATGATGTAGCGCTGGTTGAGATTAATCCGGATGTCACAGAGACGAGAAGAGTGACATGGAGAGAATATGAGCTGATCGAGGCGAATCCAACCTGTCAGTATAGACGGGAGATCACATGGAATGTATTTAACGAGAAAGCCAATCGTTTTTGCAAATCTTCTGGTTTCCAGGGGAATCCAGAAAGGAGATAAGATCGGTATCCTGATGATGAACTGTCTGGAATGGCTTCCAATCTATTTTGGAGCATTAAAGACAGGAGCTTTGGCAGTGCCGCTTAATTTCCGTTATGATGCAGAGGAGATCAAATACTGCGTAGAGCTTGCGGATGTGGATGTACTTGTATTTGGGCCTGAATTTATCGGGCGAGTTGAGACAGTTGTAGATGAGATCGCAGAGAAGCGTATTCTGTTATATGCCGGTGGCAACTGCCCAACATTTGCAGAGGACTACGACAAGCTGACAGCAAACTGTTCCAGAGCTTGTACCTTTGAAAAGAGAGATATTAAAGACAGTGACGATGCAGCGATCTATTTCTCATCAGGAACAACAGGTTTTCCAAAGGCAATCTTACATAACCATGAGAGCTTGATGCATGCAGCTACAGTTGAGCAGAAGCACCACGGACAGACGAAGGATGATGTATTCTTATGTATTCCACCGTTATATCATACCGGGGCCAAGATGCACTGGTTCGGAAGCCTGATCACAGGCGGAAAAGCAGTTCTGTTAAAGGGTGTTAATGCAAAGACGATTCTTCAAACTGTATCCGATGAACAGTGTACCATTGTATGGCTGTTGGTTCCATGGGCACAGGATCTGCTGCTGGCATTAGAATCAGGGGAAGTAAAATTATCAGATTATAAGCTGGATCAATGGAGACTGATGCATATCGGAGCACAGCCGGTTCCACAGAGCCTGATCAAACGTTGGAAAGAATATTTTCCACATCACCAGTATGATACAAACTATGGTCTGTCAAGAGTCTATCGGACCGGGTGCGGTACATCTGGGCGTAGAGAATATCGATAAAGTTGGTGCGATCGGCGTGCCGGGATATGGTTGGCAGGTGCGTATCGTAGATGAAGATGGTAAAGATGTGAAGCAGGGAGATGTTGGAGAACTGCTATTAAAGGGACCTGGCGTTATGACCTGTTATTATAAGAATCCGGAAGCAACGGCTGAGACATTAAAGGATGGATGGCTGTATACCGGAGATATGGCAGAGCAGGATGCAGATGGCTTCATCTATCTGGTTGACCGTAAGAAGGATGTTATCATCAGCGGTGGTGAGAATATTTATCCGGTACAGATCGAGAATTTCCTGAGTAAATATCCAAAGGTCAAAGACGTAGCAGTTATAGGACTTGCAGATCCACGACTTGGTGAGATCACGGCAGCGATCATCGAGACAAAGGACGGTGTGGAATGTACCGAAGATGAGATCAATGAATTCTGCAAGGAGCTTCCAAGATACAAGAGACCGAGAAGAATTATTTTTGAGGATATACCGAGAAATGCAACCGGTAAGATCGAGAAGCCGCTGCTTCGTAAGAAGCATAAGAGCGATAACCTTGTTGCAGCCGAGAATAATGCATAAAGAGATCACAGATTGTGGTATTATACAGATAAAGAATGCAGAATCTGATATGTATTCTTTACAAATCCAGATGTGTGTGCTTAAATATATAGTCGGAATTACAAAATACAACAGGAAGGTAAGATGATCATGAAGACACCATTTGTAACAAAAGCACAGGTTGATGAGATGATTAAGAAATACCCAACACCATTTCATCTTTATGACGAAAAGGAATCAGAGAAAAAATGCAAGAAAGTTATATCAGGCATTTTCATGGAATAAGGGATTTAAGGAGTTCTTTGCGGTAAAGGCGACCCCAAATCCTACTATTCTTCGTATCTTAAAGGAAGAGGGATGCGGTACGGACTGCTCATCATCACTGACAGAGCTTATGATGTCAGATAAACTGGGATTTACCGGAGACGAGATCATGTTTTCATCCAATGATACGCCGGCAGAAGAATTTGTTCTTGCTAAGAAGCTTGGTGCAACGATCAATCTGGATGATTTCACACATATTGACTTCCTTGAAAAGACAGCAGGAATTCCTGAGAAGATCTGCTGCAGATATAATCCGGGTGGAACATTCTCTATTTCCACAACGATCATGGACAACCCCGGAGATGCCAAGTATGGCATGACCAAGGATCAGATCATTGAGGCGTATCGTATCCTGAAGGGCAAAGGTGTAAAGAGATTTGGAATGCATGCATTTCTTGCAAGCAATACAGTGACGAATGACTACTATCCGGTTCTTGCAAGAACCTTATTTGAGGTAGCGGTTGAGATTAAGGAAAAGACAGGCGTAAAGCTTGACTTTATCAATCTGTCAGGCGGCGTAGGTGTTCCGTATACACCGGATAAAGAGCCGAATGATATCCTTGCGATCGGCGAAGGCGTAAGAAAGGTATACGAGGAGATCCTGGTTCCTGCAGGAATGGGTGACGTAGCCCTTTACACAGAGCTTGGACGATTCATGTTGGCTCCTTATGGCCATTTGATCACAACAGCGATTCATGAGAAACATACACACAAGGAATATATCGGTGTAGATGCATGTGCAGTTAATCTGATGCGGCCTGCCATGTATGGTGCATATCATCATATTACAGTTCTTGGTAAAGAGAATGAACCATGCGACCACAAATACGATGTAACAGGTTCGCTGTGTGAGAATAATGATAAATTTGCGATTGATCGTATGCTTCCAAAGATCGATATGGGAGATGTTCTGGTAATTCATGATACAGGTGCACATGGCTTTGCAATGGGATATAACTATAACGGCAAACTGAAATCCGCAGAGGTTCTCCTCTGTGAAGACGGCAGTACCAAACTGATCCGCAGGGCAGAGACACCGGATGATTATTTTGCTACATTAGACGGCTTCTGGAATGTGGATCTGAACGAAAAATAAGTTCACCTGAGACGGTTGAGAATCGTTGTGCCGGGTTACAGAAAAAAGCAAAAAAAACAGCCATTTTGGAGAAATATTTGTTCCCAAAATGGCTGTTTTAGTTTATACTGAATTTTAGTCAGGCTTTTTCAGGTTCCGGGTAATCAATACCAAATGTGTCAACAGTTACGGAAGCCATTTTCTGTTCTTTTACAGGACGATCACCGTAAGTTGTTCGGGTTGTTGCAATCTTATTTACAACATCCATTCCTGCGATTACTTTGCCAAATGCAGCGTATGCACCGTCTAAATGAGGAGCGGCCTTGTGCATGATAAAAAACTGGGAACCTGCAGAATCCGGTCGCATGGAACGAGCCATCGAGAGAACACCTTCAGTGTGCTTCAGGTCGTTCTTGAAGCCATTCTGTGAGAATTCACCTTTAATGCTATAGTTTGGTCCGCCCATTCCGGTTCCTTCCGGGCATCCGCCCTGAATCATGAAACCATTGATGATACGGTGAAAGTTCAAACCATTGTAAAAAGCCTTTTTTTTTTACGAGTGAGATAAAGTTATTAACTGTATTAGGAGCAATGTCCGGGTACAGCTCAGCCTTTATAACATCACCGTTTTCCATTGTAATTGTTACTATTGGATTTGCCAAAATAAATCGCATCCTTTCATTTATGATGAGGCTATCATATCATTACAGGCTTTACAAAGTCAATGTTGGATGCATTGTTTTGGGTTGGGGTATATTTTTTATTGGGGAATAAAAAGTTACAAACAGAAAAAGGAGAAACGCAGAGTGAAGAACGGAAAAGGTATTAAGGTAATTATTGTATTGGTCGTCGTTATTGCCCTTGTTGTGATAGGCGGATTAAAGATTAAAAATGTCTATGATGGATTTATGGATGAGTACAAGGGGACGGAGAGCACATCGGGAACAGATGTAACGATCGAGATTCCGGAAGGAGCATCGTCAAAGAAGGTGGCAGCGATCCTGCATGACGCCGGACTGATCAAGTATGAATATGCATTTGTATTACGAGTGAAAGAATCAGAATACAGAGGACGGATCCAGCCCGGTACATTTACACTGAACACCGGAATGAGTACACTCGAGATGATAGAAGAACTTTGTTATGTAGAACCTGTCAAGGAAGTTGTTGATACACTGACGATACCGGAAGGATACAGTATCGAACAGATCGCAGCAAAATGTGAGGAGCAGGATATTTGCAGCTCGGAGGAATTCCTGAATGAAGTAAAGAACGGAAATCATCAGATCCCGTTCAGTACCGGAGACATGAATACAGATGGTGCGAAGTACGACCTTCAGGGATATCTGTTTCCGGCAACCTATGATATTTATGAAGATACGACTGCGGCAAGTCTGATTGATACGATGCTGGAAAAATTCCGGAGTGTTTATACCTCAGAATACAGTGCCAAGGCAGCAGATCTTGGATATACAGATTATCAGATCCTGATCATGGCATCCAATCTTGGAACGTGAAGCAAAGATTGACAGTGAGAGACCAATCATTGCAGGTGTTATCTATAATCGTTTAAAGATCGATATGATGCTTCAGATGTGTCCGACGGTTCTGTACCCTCTGACAGACGGAATGTATGATAAGTCAGAGGTTACTTATGATGATCTGGAGATCGAATCACCATACAACACTTATAAAAAAATACCGGACTTCCGGTAGGACCGATCTGCAATCCGGGTCAGGCATCGATAGAGGCTGTATTATATCCGGATGAGAACGATTATCTGTATTATCATACCAGTGATGCCGGAGATGGAAGCCATATCTTCTCATCCACATATGATGAACATATTAATACGCAGTAATGTATTGGGCAGATTGCCGATTTCTTTTTAAAAAAGACTTGCGATATATGGTGAAATTATATATACTTATAGAGTATGCATGAACAATGGGATAATTTGTTACCTTATATGCACAGCAGAACGTGTGATAGGAGGATTTGTTTGATGAGAAAAAGTGAATTTCAAAGTAAGAAATATAGGCTCTGAAAAGTATTTGTCTTATGTTTTGGATGATGAGACAGATCTGGATGAAGAGTTGCTTGATTACCTTGATGATAATAAAATTGCAGAACTCATTGATATCATTTATGAAGAAGATGATGAGAATGATTATCTTACATACAATATAACGGACAGAACAACAGTTGGAGCACTCCTTTCAGGCACGGTACATGCAGAGATGATGCTGGGTATAATCAGAGGGGTTGCATCAGGAATTATGAATATGCGTGATCTGGGAATCCCTGTTTCATATGTTATTCTGAATAAGGATTTTACATATGTAAATCCTGTAACGTTTGATGTAAAGATGATCTGTATTCCGGTAGGATCGGATGTGGCAGCAAATGCGGAATTTAAGGCTTTTGTAAAAGGCCTGATTCTGAATGCAACATATGCGGACGATGAAGATTGTAATTATGTTGCTAAGCTTATAAATATGCTGAATGTAGAGAAGTTCACGATCCGTGGTTTTGTAAGTCAGATCACAGAGCTGATGGAGGCTGCCGGATTACAGGTAGAAGAAGAATTTATGGATGTTGGAGATTCCGGCGTGGAGGTTTCTCAGGGTGTGGATATTCCACAGGGTGATACCTCTCTGGATGATCTTCCGGAATTTAAGGATATATCATTTGACGATGATGACGATGATGGCCTTGAGATGTACGAGGAAGAACCGACAGAAGAGAATACGATCTTCAAAGATCTGGATTTGAATGCAGATGTTGACAGCGCACTGAATTCTGTAAATATGGATCTGTTCGATGAGAGTAATCTGGAAGAGCTTACACTGGATGAAGATGCAGAGTTAGAAGAAACGGCTCATGATGAGGCAGAACCGGAAACAGAAGAAGCAGCGGCAGAAGATATTAAGCCTGCGGCAGAGATTCCGATAGAGACACCGGAGGAGGCAGAAGAGTCAGAAGGTATGACAGAGATGCTGACGGGTGCTGATCTGGCGGACATCGGTGAAGAAAAGCCACATGCATTTAATATCAAGGAGATTGCACATACTGCTGAGGGTGTGACAGAAATTTCTGCTGAAAGCAAGATGGAAGAAAAACCGGTATTGATCGATACTCAGGATCTGGATAATCTGATCGAGAAACCACCGGTTATGAAGAACATAAGAATCAACCGTGCAAAGATCATTCAGAAGGCTTCTGTTGAGATGGAGGATGATGAGGTTATTGATAATCCAACGGAGCAGATCCGGGGAGCGGGTGACGTAGATGAGGCGAATGCAGTAGAGCCTGAAACCCTTACAACACCGGTTCCTGTTGAAGAAAAGGAAGAGCCTGAAACAGGAGCGACCGGAACAACGGTTGAGCTTACAGGTGGCATGAGTGTTGTACAGGATCAGACACCGGAGGAAGAGAAGAAGCCTGCACCGGGTGTGCCGAAGGCAATGCCATATATTATCCGTGTAAACACAAAGGAACGTGTTATGGTAAATAAGGCAGTATTTAAGCTTGGTAAGGCAAACCGTGGTGTTGATTTCACAATTGACGGAAACGGTGCGATCAGCAGAGTACCTGCGATTATTTATCAGAGATGACGGTTGTTACCTGAAAGATAACAAAGCGACAAATGCTACACTGGTAGATGGCGTGAAGCTGGAAGAAGGTCAGGAAGTTAAGCTTAAGAATGATGCGACGATCACAATCGGCGGAGAAGATTTCATTTTCAAATTAAGCTAATATATATTATCACCCGGATCGGGTGAACACGAGCAGGTAGGAATACCTGCTTTTGGTGTATACATGGAAAATAATTATCCGGACAGTATTGGAATTTCCGGATCATGAATGGAGAGAGGGACATGAAGAAGAACAAAGTATTACTTACAAAAACGGGAGATACATATAACTGCAGATATGTGATGGATCAGACTGATATTATTGATGAAAAGGTAGATAAGGGTGTGAGTGGAAAATTTCCACAGATCATACCGTGCAGACTGGAAGAGAAAGATAATCAGAGAGAATTTATTTATGAGATTGGCAACAAGGTACAGTTGACTGAGTTCCTCAAGAAAGAGATCAACAAGAAGCAGATGCTGACATTACTGTATAACCTTTTAAGCGGTCTGGAAGCATTTGGAATGAACATGATCTCATTAAGCTATGTTGCCAAGGATATCCAGTATGTGTTTGTTGCTCCTGAGAGCCTGAATGTTTATTTTATTGTTGCAGGTGTCGATAAGGAGATCACGGATCTGAATGAGGTTCGCAATTTTGTAAAAGATGTTATCTGTAATGCACATTATTTTGAGATGGATCGGGATAATTATGTAGCAAGACTGATCACATTTACGAATAAACTTGGAACATTCTCAGTTGGTGATATGAAAGAATTTGTCAATCAGCTTCTGATTGATATGGGAATCCACATAGAGGAAGAAAAGAAAAAAACAGAGAAAAAAGAAGAAAAAACTGCAAACGACAAGGTAAGCCGTATTGGTGTTATGCAGAATAATGCAAAGATGGTACAGCCTGGTGCTTCTGCCAGAGGATCAGTGCCACCAATGCCAAACCGTCAGGTACCACCGATGCCGAATGGACAGCCAATGCCGGGACGGCCAATGCCAATGCAGATGGGATCGGATGGCAAGCCAATGAACGGACGGCCAATGCCGGGACGGCCAATGCCAATGCAGATGGGACCGGATGGCAAGCCAATGAACGGTCGGCCGATGCCGGGACGGCCAATGCCAATGCAGATGGGACCGGATGGCAAGCCAATGAACGGACAGCCGATGCCGGGACGGCCAATGCCAATGCAGATGGGACCGGATGGCAAGCCAATGAACGGACAGCCAATGCCGGGACGGCCGATGCCAATGCAGATGGGACCGGATGGCAAGCCAATGAACGGACAGCCGATGCCGGGACGGCCAATGCCAATGCAGATGGGACCGGATGGCAAGCCAATGAACGGACAGCCGATGCCGGGACGGCCAATGCCAATGCAGATGGGACCAGATGGCAAGCCAATGAACGGACAGCCGATGCCGGGACGGCCAATGCCAATGCAGATGGGACCGGATGGCAAGCCAATGAACGGACAGCCGATGCCGGGACGGCCAATGCCAATGCAGATGGGACCGGATGGCAAGCCAATGCCGGGACGGCCAATGCCAATGCCGGGACGGCCAATGCCGATGCAGATGGGACCGGATGGCAAGCCAATGAACGGTCGGCCAATGCCGATGCAGATGGGACCGGATGGCAAACCAATCGTGCCGCCAATCCCAAATCGTCCGTCACCATCAATGCCGGAGAAGAAACCGGAGGCAGCGCCGGTACCACCGATGCCGGAGAAGAAACCGGAGGCAGCACCGGTACCACCGATGCCGGAGAAGAAACCGGAAGCAGCACCGGTACCACCGATGCCGGAGAAGAAACCGGAGACAGCACCGGTACCGCCGGTTGAGGAGAAGAAGAAGCCTCAGGTGCCAGTGCCATATCTGTTAAGAATAGCAACAAATGAAAAAATATATATAAATAAACCGGAATTTTCAATCGGAAGATCTGCAACCAAAGCAGATTATACAGTAACAGACAATTCAGATGTCAGCCGGATCCACTGCATCATTGAGAGAAAGAATGGTGTCAGCTATATCAGAGATAATGCCTCCACAAATGGTACATTTGTGAATGGACAGAACATAGCTGGACAGAAAAATGTATTTTTGACAAATAATGCAAAGGTTTCTCTGGGTGATGAAGGTTTCATTTATTTTGTCAGATAAGGATATGGGGATAATAATCAGGAGAAGCGTATGAAATATAGAGCGGCATATCACACAGATGTGGGTATAAAAAAGAAAAATAATCAGGACTCTCTTGCAATCAAGATTGCAGAGACTCCGAATGGACAGGCTGCCTTTGCGATTATCTGTGATGGCATGGGCGGACTGGCAAAAGGAGAGCTTGCAAGCAAAGAGGTCATAAATGCATATTGTGGCTGGTTTGAACATGATTTTGTAAAACTGGTCAGAACAGGAACATTTAATACAGCGATCTTGAAGGAGCAGTGGGATCGCATAGCTGTAACAGAGAATGAAAAGCTGAAAGCATATGGTGAAAGCCGGGGAATTATGATCGGAACCACGTTGTCAGCCATTCTTATGTATGAGGACAGATATTATATTATACATGTGGGCGACAGCCGGGTATATGAGTTGACAGATAAAATGGAGCAGCTTACACAGGATCAGACATTGGTTGCAAGGGAGATCGCAGCAGGAAGACTGACCCCGGAGCAGGCAGAAACAGATAGCAGACGAAGCATACTGTTACAGTGTGTAGGCGCGTCACCGGTAGTGGAACCTGATTTTATCAGAGGTTATATTACCCAGAATGCATCTTATTTGTTATGTTCGGATGGATTCAGACATAAGATAAGCGGAGATGAGATTATGGCGAAACTCAGTCCGCTGGCAGCACCAGATGAAGATAAGATGAAAGAGGGCTGTATTTTTTTAACAGATCTTGTAAAGTACAGGAAGGAAACAGACAATATAACAGTATTGCTGGTCAAGGCTGAGTAGTGGGGAGATAAGATGACAGAATTAGGAACAGTATTAGATGGAAAATATGAAATACTGAAAAAAGTTGGTCAGGGTGGAATGTCAATTGTTTATCTGGCGATGGATAACCGTCTGAATAAACAGTGGGCTGTAAAAGAGATAAAGAATGATGGTTCCAAGAGTGTAGAAACACTTTTAAAAGGCTTGGAGCGCGAAGCAAATATCCTGAAAAATGTGGATCATCCGGTATTGCCTCGAATCGTTGATATCATAAATGAGAATGGAACGATTTATGTAATCATGGATTTCGTAGAAGGCAAGCCGTTAAATGAAGTTCTGAAGGCAGAGGGTGCACAGAAGCAGTCCGATGTAATTGAGTGGGGTCGTGCGCTTGCCAGTGCACTTGATTATCTGCACTCCATGAATCCACCGATCATATACAGAGATATGAAACCATCCAATGTTATGTTAAAGCCGGATGGTTCAGTAAAGCTGATCGATTTTGGAACAGCAAAAGAGTACATAATTGAAAATAACGCAGATACGACAGCACTGGGTACCAGAGGATATGCAGCACCGGAGCAGTTCGGTGATGCGCAAGGACGTGGTATCTATAATACTGATGCCAGAACGGATATTTATAATCTGGGTGCGACGCTATATCATCTGGTAACCGGAAAGAATCCATGTGAGCCACCATATGAGATTAAACCGATCCGTCAGTGGAATCCAATGCTTTCATCTGGTCTGGAGCAGATCATTATCAAGTGCTGCCAGTCAAATCCAAATGACAGATATCAGTCCTGTTCAGAACTTCTGTATGCGTTGGATCATTACAATGAGTTGGACAATGAGTACAGAGCAAAGGCAAAGAAAAAGCTGGTCACATTTGGCGTGATGGCAGGATTATCCCTTCTGTCTGTTGGCTGTGCCATTTTTGGCGGGGTAAAGAAGAATGAGATCAAGGAGAAGAACTACAGCAACAAGATACTGGAGGCAGAGGATGCGCTGCAGGATAATGATATAAATGGAGCAATCAAGATCTATAAAAAGAAGCAATTGCTCTGGATGAATCATCCTCAGATGCCTATCTGGGACTTCTTGATACGTATGCATATTATTATGATATGGATCAGAACACTGACACTGTGTCCGAGAACGTGGACAGTGGAGCAAAATTAGGTGTACGTTACGTCACCAAGTATATTGACAAGGTAAATGCAGATGTTGTCTATGAGGTTGCGATCATTTATTACAACGAAATCCAGGATTACAAAGCTGCAATGCAGTATTTTAATCAGGTAAATGATTCGGCAAACTTCCCGGATGAGACAGCACAGGCTGCATACTATTCGGCAATTTGCGAGAATAAGATCAAGAAGAATTCCAATTTTGCAAACAGTAAAGAGAATCTGGTTAATTTTGAAACTTATAACAGTGAGGAACTGGAAGATACAAATCCAAGCAAATATGTAAATTATCTGAATATCGCTTCTATCTATGTTGATAATCTGGGAAGTGATACGGCAGATATGCCGCAGAGAACGATTGCATTGCTGACGGAGGCAAACGAAAAGCTGGATGAAAACAGTACAGCACTTTCCAATGCACTTCCGGAGGATCGTAATGTAAAATATTACACGGCACAGTATGCGAGAATCCTGTATTCCGTATATTCCTATCAGGCAAAGAATACAAATGTAGATGCAGAGAAGGAAAACTATTATCTGAGTGCAATCGACTCACTTAACCGTTATCTGGCAAGTATCGATATCACGGATCCAAATCTTCCGGATACAACAAAGAAATCATATGTAAAATATATGAAGGAAGAAGCGGAAACTTACATAGCGCTTGAAAAGATCAGCGACAATAAGGATTATTATGATCAGGCTGAAAAAAGGTATACAGTTCCGCAGAGAGCAGCATGGGAACGGTTGATAATGCAGCCGATATTTATGTCAGTCATCTGACATATCTGTATGACCGGTATTCCGGAGAATACGGATCCAATCCGAAACGCTGGAAGCAGGATGGCATCCAGAAGATCAAAGCGGTATACGATGCGGGCAGTAAGATCAATATTCTTGCCTCCCGTGGTAATAATGAATGGAACTCGTTGATCGTAAACTCTGCAATTTCTGATATTATAAATGGAAATACTGCAGTGACAGGGAGTGAGGAGTGATAACAATGAATGAAACGATATGTAATGTAATGTTATTCGGCGGTATAGCTCTTGCAGTTGTCTTTGCAGTGATAGCAGTTATATTATTTGTAAAACTGGATATCCCGAAGGTGATCGGAGATCTTTCCGGAAGCACAGCCAGAAAACAGATTAAAGAGATCCGCGAAAAGGGTTATGAAAGCTTACAGGGAAGCGGTGCTTCCAAAAAAAAAAAAGATGCGATCAAATCAAAGGGCAGTACCAGTAAGATCGAGGTGCGTGATATCAAGGGCAAGTCAGCATCCGAAGAAGTTTCCAGGAAAGGAAATGAGAGATATAAGAAGGCTGTGGATGAGTTGAATAAGAGCAGAAGCCATCATCATACCAGACCGGAAGAAGCAGATTCTGAGAAAGCAACCGATATCCTGAGACCGGAAGAGGATTACGAAAAAGAAACCGACATCCTGAGACCGGAAGAGGATTACGAAAAAGAAACCGACATCCTGAGACCGGAAGAGGATTACGAAAAAGAAACCGACATCCTGAGACCGGAAGAGGATTATGAGAAAGAAACTGATGTCCTGAGATCAGAGGAGGATTATGAAAAAGAGACCGATGTTCTTCGGGCGGATGATGAATATGAGCGTGAGACTGATATTCTGACATCAGAGGATGAAGCAGATGCGGCAACGGATGTCTTAAGTACAGACAGTGATGCAACAGACGTATTAAGCACCGATGATGATGCAACCGATGTTCTCACTATGGATACAGAAGCTTCTGACAGTAGTGAGACCGATATACAGGGTGAAGAAGCTGAGAAATTCCCACTGTTAGTTGATGTTGTTGTAGTTCATACGGATGAATCGATATAGAAGGGAGTGACCAAAATGAAGAAAAACAAATATTTACATCGTTTTGTGGCTTTGGTCATGACGGCGGTTATGCTGTTATCACTGGTGGTAATTGATAACAGAATCGGAATGAAAGCAGAAGACGAATATACAAAAGAAGTGATCAATCTTGAAACGTATATTCCCAAAAAAGTTACATATAAGAAAAATAAAGATGGAAGCGTAAAGACAGGCAGTGTAGAAGAGGTTGAGATTTCTGTTCCGGAAGAGACTGCTGTCACATTTAAGGGTGACTACCTGATGCAGGAACTGGATGCATCTGATAAGAAGCAGATTATAGCAACATCCTGTGATGCATCTGATAAGAAGACCACAAAGCAGGCTTCGGAGATCGAGGAGATTCGGATCACAGATTCAGAGGATGAATATCAGTATGCAGTGTATAAAGCAGCAGATGAGAAGGATACTTATGAATTTGCGGGGATAATACGTGTATATGGAGAAAATGCTGAAAATGGGGATAATCTATCTGTTGCTGGACCAACTATGCATATTTCAGCAGAGGCGGGAAATAAAAGCATTCCACAGATAAATGATAAAAATGGAGATAGTTTTTATTATGCTGAAAAAGGGATGTTGTGTCTGTAAAGGGGTATGTGTCAGATGGAACGGAACAGGTTGACGGATATATAAAACAGACACCGGAAGATCCGGCGGATATTGTTAAACTTACATATACATTAAATGGTGGAAATGAGAAAGAAATACCAATCGGTAAAGATGGTGGAGCCTTTGATGTAAAGGTTCCGGAATCCGGATCATATGTATTTACAGCATATAGCAGGGAAGGAAAAAAGGTATTTATTCCGGTGACGATCCGGTATACTTCAGATATTCGGATTCAGGATGTAACGGTAGATGAAGATTCTGAATTAAAGATTACGGAAGGGATACTTGGTGAGTTCCTGAATAAAAAGGGTGATGGTATTCGTGTAACGGTATCGGCGCTTGAGGATATAGGCGACAGTAATTTTGCAGATCTGGATCTGGAATATTGTTTTGTGAATGGAACGACCATGAATAACTGGCAGTCGGTATGTATGGATAAAGATGAAGATACCGGTATCTGCAGTAAAACGGTATTGATTCCGAAATCGTCTGTAGCAGGTGCGGATTATAAAGTAATCTTCAGAGTCACAGATCATATATATGAATCTATCGGTACTTACAAATTTGATGAAAATGGATCATTTGTATATATCGATGAAAAAGCACCAGAAATTACAAAGGGCTCTTTCCGTGGCATAAAGGGAAACGATAGTGCAACGATTTCGATCCAGAATTATACATATGATGCAGATACATGGTTCAGTGGTGCAGAACTGACAGGAGTAGCGGCAGTTGAGGATTATGCACCGATCGATACGGCAAGGATCAGCCTTGATGGTGAGATCATTGAAACTGTAACAGATATATCAGCAGATGCAAATCAGTATTCTTATATATATGATGATATTACGATTTCCGAACTGACAGATAAAGCAGGAAAACATACAGTCTTATATGAAGCAGTAAACCGTCTTGGTCAGACCGGTACCAAAGAGATCACATTTAATCTGGATACAAAAGCTCCACAGGCACTTATCCTGAGTCAGGCAAATGGTGGTGTATCACTGCAGGATCAGGCAGAATATACTGTAACAGCCAAGACAGGAGAGACTTTGATATTCCGGATTTCTGATGCTGACAGTCAGATCGATACGGCTAAAACAAAGGTCTATGTAAATGGTGAGGAAGTTACATTGACCGGAGATGAACTGTCACTGCCGGATGTTGGTGTGTATAAAGTAACACTTGACGCATATGACTGTGCCGGAAATACAACAAAGAAAACGGTAACCGTTTATGTGAATAAAGAAACATTACAGGATTCTTTGACAGTTTCCTCCGAGGGGAAAACAATAGATGCAAAGGATCAGGCACTGGTATATGCCGGACATAATGGAAGTGCAACAACGGTTACATATAAAGTAACAGGTCTGGATCTGGATGCCGATGATATTGTAAAGACGGTAACAAGAAAGGCTCCGGATTCCGCAGCGTCTGCTGCCGGTATTGAAGTAGCACCGTCCAGAACAGATATATCAGCAAATGGAAATCTGAAAACCGTTACACTGACCTATGATCTGACGACAGAGGGTGTGTATGCATTCCACTTTACATCAAAGCATCATTATGTGGCTGCGAATGAAGATGCAAACACAACGGATGCATCCATTCAGGTGTTATATGACAAGACAGCTCCATCAATAGCAGCAATGGAATTTGCCGGAGCAAAGGCATCAGCAGATGGTATTTATTATTTCAGTAAAGATCCTTCCATTCATATAACGGCTGAGGATGCGTTTTCACTGGGTGATTACAAGGTCACAGATCAGGTGGGAAATACCATTCTTACAGGAAATATAGCTGCGAATGGGGATAAAACATTTGATAAAACACTTGTATTAACAAATGGAATTGAAGAGAATAAGATTTATACGATCATATTCTATATCAGTGATAAATCAGGAAATATTGCAACAAAATCCAATGAAAATGGGGTTGCATACCGGTTTGCGGTTGATACTGAAAAGCCAGCGGTTGATATTGCAGATAAAGAATCTACAAACAGTCTGAAGCTTACGCAGTACTGGAATGGTTCAGATGTAACAGTAAAGGCGTCTGCATCTGATAATTTTCTGATCAGCAGGATTACTGCATCAGCAACCTGTGACGGCAAGGCTGTTGCAGATCAGGAGCAGAAGATGGATCTGGAGACCGAAACGATCGGTCAGACCATGAATGCATCCTTTATTTACAAAAAAAGCCGGGTGTATATGAAGTTACAGTAACAGCATATGATGAGGTTGGCAACACAAAGACTGCAAAATGTACCTTTGTTATCGACAATGAACTGGCAGATATCAGCTTCTCCGGTATTCCGGTAAGTGGTGTTTATAAAAATGATGGTACACAGACGATTACAGTTAAGGCAGCAGATGATTATGGCATCGCAGCTTCCGATGTGGTTGTGAAGGTAGTGTATGAAACTTACGACTATGATGCAACGACAGGTGCCGGAGTAAAGGGTGAAGAGATCATCACAGCAAAGAACAGCTCGGATCAGACAGTTACAGCTACGATCAAAAACTGTAAGGTTATTGATGGAAAGCCAATGAAATATTACATTGCGGTAAGTGCAACTGACAGATCCGGCAACAGCTCAGAAAAGAGAAGTAAGACCTTCTATTATGATCCATATAAACCGGAAGTAACGGTAGAACCGGCAATCGCAGGTACCGGAACAAAGTATTATAATGACAAGGTCAGATTCAATATTACAGTGGCAGAGCAGTTTGAACTTGGCGCAAATGTATATGTGTTAAATACAGACGACTATAAGAACTGTAAATCAGAAGCCGATTATGCTGCAAAAGCATATAAGACATTTTCTTATAAAGATGTAAAGCAGAAAACATTTGGTTTCACTGTATCAAAGGCTGACCGGTATAAATGGACGGTTGTAGCAGTAGATGCATCCGGAAATGCAGCAACAGTATCCGATATCCGGTTCACGATCGATACAGAGAAGCCTCTGGTCGAGATTGAAGGTGTTCCGGATGACAAGAAGTCAACCGGTACAACGATCCGTGTCGTGATCACAGATAATGAGAGACTGGATCCGGAAAGCTTTAAAGTCGTTGAGTGTTATAAATATTTTGATGGTACAGAATACATTGAGAAGGAACTCAAGATCAAGCAGGTAGGTGCAAAGGAATTAGAGGCATCTGCATACTGCGGACAGAAGAGCGGCAAGGCATGTTCTTATGTATTTAAGGTAACCGGTAAAGACAGAGCCGGCAATGATGTGGAATATGAAATCAATGATTCCAGATTCAAGGTCGATTCCACACTTCCGGATATCGTGCTGGATCGCTATCCGGATTCTGAGAATGATGGTTACTACAACAAGAATGTAAGCTTCAAGTTCACAGTAACAGAGCAGTTTCCGTTAAAAACGAAGATCACAGTAAGTGATAAGAACAAGGACGTGAATGGAGACGAAGATGAGACATACATTCTGAATGAGACAACCGGAACTTACACAGTAAAGAGAAAAACACCTGGTGTATATAACCTGACGATCAAGGCAGTGGATGCATTTGGAAATGTAAACTATGTAAGAGATATTAAGTTTGTGATCGATAAGGAAAGTCCGGTAGCGACAATTGAAGGTGTACCGGAGAATGGTCTGACACAGGGTACAAATGTGAAGATCACAGTTACAGATAATCAGAAGCTGCTGTTGAAGGATTTCCAGATCACAGAGTATTACAAATGCTTTGATGAGAGCAAATATACACAGAAGAAGCTGGCGATCAAGAAGGTGGATGGCAAGACACTGGAGGCTTCTGCATATTGCGGTCAGAAGAAGGGAAAAGCCTGCTCCTATTACTTCAAGGTAACAGGAACGGATAAGGCAGGCAATAAGGTTTCATACGATGTAGCAGGTTCCCGCTTCAAGGTAGATGCAACAAAGCCGAAGGTAACGATCACACCACGGCTGGAGCAGACAAATGACGGTTATTACAATAAAGATATCGCATTTGACATAGCAGTAGAAGAACAGTTTGCCGAAACACACAAGATCGTGGTTTCCGATAAGAATAAAGATACAAATGGTGATGCGGATGACACTTTCACAATGAAGGGAACGAGTGGAACTTATACAGTGAAACGGAATGCACAGGGAATTTATAATCTGAAGGTTACAGTTACGGATGCATTTGGAAATGTAACAGAGGATGAGGCTGCATTTGTAATTGATAAGACAAAGCCTACGATCGGAATTGCAACTGTGAATAAGCTGAATAATGGAAATGTAGCACTTAATGTGAACCTTGCAGATAATTATAAAGGAAAGTCCTATACCGTACATGTAAAACGGAAGGATGCTTCCGGTGCAGTTGCATATGACGGAGATTACAGAACAGTAGAATGGAATAACACTTCTGTAAATCCGGAGATCGTATTCTCAGATGAGGGCGATTATGAGATCACTGTTTCTGCGGATGATAAGGCTGGTAATGAACAGATCGCAGAGAATGTATCCTTCCGGATTGATAAGACAGCACCTGTATTATCGATAACAGGCGTTGCAGATTCACAGAATACATCCTGTACGGCGACACTGACAGTAAATGAGGCATTTGCATTCTCTTATGATGGAGAAGCAATGAACAGTGCTGACATTACGGCAACGATCACCAAAAAGACGGATGGAACAGGAGCATCAACAGTTGCAACCTTAAATACCGGTAAATTTTCTCGTCCGGTAATCCGCATACTGCGACCTATACCTTTGATGAAGATGGTGAATATACAATCACTTTTAATGCAAAGGACATGACAGGTAATGCTGCAACGGCTGTTACTAAGACATTCAAGGTAGATAAGACAGCACCAGAGCTTAAGGTATCAGCAGTGAACAGCAAGAACAGTGTCGTAAATGAGTATGAGACAGTTGGTGGAAGCTCTGTAAACAACACAGATTATGTAGATATGAACATAGAAGTAACAGAATCCTTCTTTGCTTCGAATAAGGTAAATATATCTGTACAGAAGGATGGCGAGGACGTATCTTCCTCTTACTTTACAAACTTTGGCAGTAATGCGGCAGTCAGCCGTGGAAGCCAGAGATTTGATGAGGATGGTGTATATACCATAGCAGTTACAGCAGAAGATGCACTTGGCAACAAGGCAGATGATTACAACATGGTATTTACGGTAGATAATACACCGCCAACAATTGACAAGACTGCAAAGATGGCTGAATTTACTGAGAGAAGATCAGAAGATGGAGAACTTCTTCTGAACAGTCAGGATTTTGCGGATATCAAGGAAAAGGGATATGATGCACTCTGGTCAGTTAATGATACATCTGTATTTAAGGCAAGTGTAAAGCTGGATGGTATTGATTTTGTAGATTTCTCAGATCTGACAGATGGATATCATACAATGACGATTTCCGTTACCGATGAGGTTGGTCATGTGACAACTGAAACATTTGACTTTACCTATGATGGAACAGCACCTCGCATCATTATCACAGGCGTTGATGATAAGAGCGTTGTAAGAAATCCGTTTACCATGAAGATCGGTCTGGAAGATGCAGATGATATGCTGACAGAGATCGTGATCAACGGAGATACTATTGATCCGGCACTGTATGAGGATACGAATTCGTATGAGTTCCAGGTTGAGAACTATGGTAATTATAAAGGTTCGGGTATCTGCAAGAGATACAGCGGGAAATGTTACATCGACCTATGACAGTGCAACAGATGAGGTATTCTCCTTCCAGTTAAAGGAAAAAGACATCACCGATCCTGATCGTTATCATTATTCTTGCAATTCTTGCAGTTGTGGCAGTGATCCTTCTTCTGATCATGAAAAAAAGAAGAAACAGCCACAGTAGTAAATAAAACATGACTATAGAAAAGAAAGGGACCACGCCCGAACAGGCGTGGTCTTTCAATGAGGTGACATAAATGGCATTAAGAGCGGTAGCATTTGATATGGATGGAGTCCTGATCGATTCCGAGAAGGTATACAGAATGTGCTGGTTGAAGAATGGATTGTCCATCGGTATCCCGGAGAATGAGATGTCGAAGATCTGTGACCGGATGGCAGGTGGAACCAAGAAGACAAATGCACATGTGATGAAAGAAAAGATGGGCGAGGATTTTGATTATCTTGCATTCAGACAACGTACAGTGGATATGGTCGAAGCATATATGAATGAGCATGGTGTTGAATTAAAGCATGGCGTGATCGAGACACTAAAGACTTTAAAGGCAAGAGGGATCAAGATGGCGGTTGCAACCTCGACGGATCGGGAACGGGCAGAGGATAAACTGGTTCGAAGCGGACTGCTTCCGTATTTTGATGATGTGATCTGTGGGGATGAGATCGAGCGCGGAAAACCATACCCGGACATCTATCTGAAAGCCTGTGAGAAGCTTGGTACGAAGCCGGAGGAGACAGTTGGAGTAGAGGATTCCATTAATGGTGTGACAGCCTCCCACGATGCAGGGCTGTATACCCTTATGGTGATCGATCTGATCCAACCGGATGAAGAAACGAAGAAGAAAGCAGACCTTATCAGCAACGAGATATTTGAGCTGACGGAATTATTTGAATACTGATGAAGCAGGTTGACTTCGAAAATGACATCTGAAAATGATTGATATAGCAGAATAGAGAATGATCTCTGGAATGAAAGAAAACCTTCCGGCATATAGTAGTGTCAGGAGGTTTTTTTCTATGATTACAGGACAGAAAATTTTCAGCCTTTTAAAGGCACTTGCGGTATCTTACATAATAACGGCAATCCTGCTGCTTATAACGGCATTCCTCATGTACAAGCTGGGACTGGGTGATACGGTGATTCATCTGAGTATTATCATCATTCATGGCATCTCTGTATTCCTTGGTGGTTTTCTTACCGGCAAGATGGTAAAGGAGCAAAAATATATTTGGGGATTAATGCTTGAGTGTGTTATGTTTTGGTGATCGGTATTGTATCTTTCATTATGAATGGTACGATCCATATCTGCCGGAGGGGACATTGACGAATGTGATCCTGTGTCTGGCGGCCGGAATGCTTGGCGGAATGCTAGGTTAGAGACAAGTTTTTCGTAAAAATACTTTGACTTTAAAGCATGTTGTGTTATAATTTCGCTATATGACATAAAAAGGAGAAGTGTACCTATGAAGAGAATAAAGACACTCACAAACAGAACAATGAAGAACACAATGGTTAAGGGCGGATGCGGCGAATGCCAGACATCATGTCAGTCAGCTTGTAAGACATCATGCACAGTCGGAAATCAGAGCTGTGAGAATGCTGAGAACAAGTAAGAGATCATTGTAGACAGACAACCACAAAGGGGGACCGTCAAACAAATGACAGTCCTCTTTCGTTGCGTGTCAGAAAAAAATTAATTCACAAAGATGGGAGAATTTGTATGGTACATCAGTACAAAAGTAATGGATATAATATCGTACTCGATGTATGTAGTGGGTCTGTTCACGTAGTGGATGACCTTGTGTATGATATTATTGCAAATTACGAAAATCATACAAAAGAACAGGTAATAGAATTGCTGCCATCCTATGATAAGGATGAAGTATCGGAAGCCTATGACGAGGTAACCGGCCTGGTAGAAGACGGAAACACTATTTACAGAAGACATATTCAAAGATTATATCATTGATTTTAAAAAGAGAAAAACAGTGGTAAAGGCTCTGTGTATCAATATTGCACATGACTGTAATCTTGCATGCAGATATTGTTTTGCAGGAGAAGGTGAGTACAAAGGGTGACAGGGTCTGATGCCACTTGACATAACAAAAAGAGAAATCTCTGGATTTCCTCGTTGCCAATTCCGGTAACCGTGTAAATCTTGAGGTTTGATTTCTTCACGACGGTGAACCACTTATGAACTGGGATGTCGTAAAAGAGACCGTTCGATATGGAAGAAGCCTGGAGGAGAAGCAAATAAAATTCCGTTTCCGCCCAACAAACGGTGTGTTGTTAAATGATGAGGGTAATTTGCCAATAAAGAAGATAAAATGTCGTATTATCCATCGACGGAAGAAATTCATGATTACATGCGTCCGACCAAGAAATGGAAAGGAAGCTATGATCTATTACTTCAAAAGTTTCAGGAATTTGCAAAGCGTGCCGGAAGAGTTGTGAAACATACGCATAACGATAGTTTTTCAAGGATGTACATGGCGAATCTTGGTTTGACCAGATCTCTCCATTGAGCCGGTTGTATCTCTGCCGGACAGAGCCTTATGCGATGAGGAAGAGGATATCCCACTTATCTGTTAGATCAGTATGATATCCTTGCAAAGAGATGATCAGACATAAAGAAAGGGAAGAGGGCTTCAGTTCTTCGCACTGTATGATGAATTTGACAGGGGACCATGCGTGGCCGAAACGTCTGGTCAGGGTGTGGTTCGGGTACAGAATATCTGTCCAGTTACACGTGAGGCATGACCTTTATCCAGTGCCATCAGTTTGTCGGTGAGGATGGGTTCTGCATTGAAATGCAAATGAAGGTATTACGAAAGCGGAACTTGTTGATGAAGTTAAAACTCTGCAATGTGTCTATGCACAGGACAAGTGCTTGGGAACTGTTTTGCAAGATTCTAGTGGCGGTGGCTGTGCGTGGCTTGAACTCATATAAATTCCATGGAAAGCTAGTGCGTACATGATGCTCCGGATGTGAACTGAGCGTCATCGAAATATTGACATCATGATCAAAAAAACCACGTATAGATGAAAAATCAATGGGAGGACAAAGGTAAAACTAAGATGAAGAAAGCAAGAAAAAAGCATATGGGTATTGATCCCTGTTCCTGCTTGTGCTTGCGGGTTCCATCTACGTTGCATTGTTTGGTGGCGGCGACAGAGGAAAAGCAAAATATCCAGCCTTGGACTTGATCTGAAGGTAGCTTAAGTATAACTATAAATTCAGAGATGAGATACAATGATACAGATGTTCAGGATACGATCTATAGCTACTGCAGAAACACTTGTGATTCCTTAACAGAGCATAACATGTATTCGAAATGGTCTTCGAAATTCGGGTGTAACAGATGCAGATTGATTCTGGAAGAAGACCTGAGTATCGAAGGTAAGTTAGAGTTCTTAGATCCTGAAATTATGAATTATGGTCACAGGGCAGGAATATACTCAGCTCTTACCATTGATGATATTAAGGGTGCAGATGCAAGGATTGATTCTGAGAGACCGGTGATGACTTGATGTACGATTTGTGAAATTCACAACAGCAGGTGCTCAAGTTTGCAGATAGCCAACAACAGCAAATGTGGAAAGAATCGTCTATATCGTATGTGATGGTGGTGTAGGAGTGCGCCAACTGTACAGCAGGCAATTACAGACAAATGCTGTTATCAACAACATATGAAAGAACAGACAGCCTTGCTACTACGATCCGTATCGGTGCATTACTTTTTATTGCGCTTTTAAGAGCAGGTACGTTCTAATATTGTCGGAGCAACTCTCTTAGTTCAGTATCAACAACGATCAAAGCAGGTATCATTGGTATTATCTGTATCGCGATCTGCGTGTTTGAATTCCGGGATGCGATCATCATTATCGTGACACTTTATGATCTTACTTGTTATGAACTTCTGTTTCCGTATTATTGCATTAACGCTTCAGTCTTGCAGGGTATCACTGTCCTTTCTGTAGGTATGGCCGGTCGATACGGTATCTTTAC
>VOFK01001219.1_pt1 | contig 45597 bp, 68 predicted proteins | sample 5384121 | NCBI WGS metagenome assembly VOFK01 (sample SAMN12384730, study PRJNA508395) | human gut metagenome | isolation source: healthy gut J | host: Homo sapiens | reverse complement strand
CAACTAAAGACATTCATTTTTTGATTCCAAAGCACCCGGATCATCATCAGGAACAATATAAGGAGCTGTATCAAGAACCGTACGAGCCAAAAGATCCGGCAACGCCTCCGGTTGTATTGCCACCTGTCATCATGTCATTCTGCTTCAATGAACCGCTCAATATCAAATTTAAAGTTACTTTCTTAGATAATTCAGCAGTTAAATTAGCACGTAAGTCACCTTGTTTTATTCCTGTATTTTCTACAATACCATTAATATCTTTAAAATTACCGGAGATATAATATTTCATACCGGCAGTTCCTCCACTGACAGAAGCCGAGTAAATTTGTGAGAAAGCTGATGTATATGCCTCTTTTTTGCCAGTTACGATAGGTAATGACCTTATATAATTCCGGATTATTCGGATCTGCCTGATAAGCGGATTCATTACCACTAAATACGTAACGCATTTCACCATTAGGTTGCAAATAATATCGCGGTTGGTCCAATTTAGAATTAGTGTAATCGGCATACTCTTCCAAATTTAACATATCGTGCAAGTTACGTGCATTAGCTATCGTAAAGTTTGCTGTAACATTTACTTTTGCCTTTCCGGCCTTTCCTTTTTTGTTGTAATAAGAATTACACCATTAGCACCACGAGAACCATAAATCGCAGTAGCAGAAGCACGTCTTTCAAGACGGTAATATCTTCAATATCATTAGGATTTATTGCACTCAACGGATCTTGAGCTATCTGGAAGTCACCACTTCCTACAGCTGACTCGGCAAATTCACCAGTAGATGCTTGCGGTACATTATCAATCACATATAATGGCTGATTATCTCCACGTAATGAATTAGCACCACGAATAGTAACAGAAGAAGCAGCCCCGGAGTAGACATTGAGGCTGTTACATTTAAACCTGCAATCTTACCTTGTAATAGTCCATCAATAGACACAGCTTTTGAAGCATCATTCGCATCAGGACGAAGACTGGCAGTAGCACCTGTTAAATCGCTCTTTTTAGCTGTTCCATAACCGACAACGACTACTTCATCCAAATTTTGTGCATCCTCTTTTTAATTGAACATTAATTTTAGCCTGATTTCCAACCACTATTTCTTGTTTGGAATAACCGATAAAAGTAAAGATCAACACTGATTTTGAGTTTGGAACGGAAATGGAGAATTTTCCATCAATGTTGGTAATTGTCCCATTAGTAGTACCTTTTTACTTGTACATTGACACCAGGCATACTTTCATTTAGAGCATCCACTACCTGTCCGGTAATGGTCTTTCCTTGTCCCATAGATTGCGCAGCAAACGCAAACAAGGCGATGAAACATAGCAGAAAAACTTTTAATAGGTTCTTCATAGAAGTCATTTTTATAAATTATTAAATTTTAAAGATTAAAAAAGCTCATTCAGACTTTATTTGCTGAAATCCATACGCAAATATAGATGTGGTTACTAAATATGTATGTTCTATTTTTACTATAATTCTTCCATTTTTATCTAAAATCGTCCATTTCATCGACTAATTACAGCATTATAGACATCATTGAACATCTTACGAACAAAAAAAAGAAAGCGGAAGTATTCATTCCTGAATATTCCCGCCCTCTTTTTATATTTTTATCCTAATATAACTACAACAATTTTCCTATGAAGATATATTATAGATTTTTTCTATATCATAAGATTGAAGACCCGTATATTTGATAATTATATCAATGGATATTCCGTCCTCCCTCATCTTTCGAGCAATTTCAATTTGCTTCTTTTTGCTCTCCTTTCTCCATCCCTTTCTCCATTCCTTCCTTTATTCCTTCTCTTATCCCTTCCTTTAGCCCTTCTTTCATCCCTTCTTCAGCCGCTTTTCTCCGCATCTCTTCGTTTTTACGCCGTTCATCCTCCTCTACGATTTGATTGACTCTATATCGATCTAATGCCTTATCATAAGCGATACGATTTTCTTCCAAAAGATCGGCAACTGCTACCAATCTCGCCAGATGTTCAAACACTTGTTCTTTCAAAGCATCCGGCATTCTATTCCAATTGCTCATATTCTTCAGTGCATAAATTAATTTATCATATAATGTATGGCAGTCCGACAAATCCTTTGTAAAATAAGGAAATTGCAAATAAATCTGCCGGAGATGCGGATTAACAATCTTCCCAGTATCACGGCCGGAAAGAACCGTATCCGTACGGAATTTAGCCTCCAAATTTTCCTTACGGGTTTATATAGTTCATATCTAATTTACGAGGCAAAAAGAACCCCTTTATACAATTAGGATTACGCACACATATCTGAATATGATTCTTTTCTCTAAACCCTGCGTCTGGATAGAGTTCAACACCTTCCCAAAATACACCTTTCACTGAATCAAATTCTCTTCCTGATACTTCTCTGTTAATCTGATGTGCCGTTTCAATAACTGCACAATCCAATCTGCGCAATAGCTTATCTTCAGATATTCCTATTGTAGAATTTGTAGGAAGAGAAAATCCCTGTTACACGACATGTTTCCACAAGTACATTATAAGATTCCTTCAATTCACCTAAATACAATGAATCTGTCAAGTCCATGCAGTATCCCAAATCAATAATAGCACCAATTACAGCTGGGCATTTAACAGATGAATGAGCTCTACCCATCATATCATTTGCATATTGCAATGCACGAAGCTCGTTGTTTTCCCAAAAATTGATTCCATGTCCCAGCCAATCATAATCATTAGTACTTGCAATTAGATCATCTTTTTACCTTCAATTATCTTATTTGCAATTGATTGATCACAACCATGAAAGCCAACAACAAGATTAGAACGACGTGAGTATAATGTTTCTTTCATCTATAAATTTTGGTAAGTTCACCTGATTTAGAGACTATTCCAGCTTTTTTTAGAAAAGATTGGGCATTCCTTTTTTATTAGCTGTAATTTTCTTCACTACCTCAACTCTAAGTTCTTCCCGAGTTTTTATTTTCTTTGTAGCAGTCATTATATACCTCCTTTCTTGTACAAAGATAACTATTTAAATCCATAAACATAAAAAACAATCCCAAACTTTACGGATTTATAGCCTTTTAAGTAAGCCGTCTCCCTTTCAATTCCTCCAAACAAACAAGAGAAATGTTCTTTTTTTTCAGATTAAGAAAGAAAACAAAACTGTTGAAGATGGGAATCCGGAATTAAAAAGCATCCATATTATCACATATATATGCATATTACCGCCACAATACAGCATATATTTTCAGATGATATGCGTTTTCTTTAAAGAAATAAATGATGTTCCTCGGTGAGCAATAAGCCATTCCTCGGTGAGGAACACATCCTTCCTCACCGAGAAAGCCTTCCATACTCACCGACCAAGTTATAAAAGCCCTTGGAAAAGCCCGTTTATAGGCTAGTTCATCATCATATACGCACCAAAAAAGAATGATAAAACAAACTACATACGGGCAAACAGTAAGCATATAGATAGCAATACAGAGGAATTATTTATTTTTTAGACAGGAATTATCCAGGATAACAAACAATCCTACATTCTTTCATCCAAAAATGCAGAGCGTTTTTTTCCTTCACCACAAACAAGTGACTGATATATTAAAAACAGAAAGAATAGAATATACCCTTTTTCAGATCAGCACATTTCTAATCCCATCCTTTCAACAAACCATACTCTTTAAGAGTCTGCATCAACTTCGCGCCATTGATCGGCTTCACCAGATAATCATCACAACCGGCTTTCAACGCAGCTACCCGGTCAGCATCAAAGGCATGAGCAGTCAGGGCGATAATTGGAATTTCAGCATTGAACTTCCGGATCTCCGAGGTTGCAGTACGTCCGTCCATAACAGGCATCTTCATATCCATCAGTACCAAATCCACCGGTTGGGTACGGACAATCTCAACTGCCTCCAGTCCATTCGGTGGTGCGTGTAACAACTGGCATTTGTTTTTCAAGATAGAAGATACCAAAAAGAAGTTACTTTGTATATCTTCAACGACCAGTACTCTTTTTAGGTACTTTTTTGTTTCTTCGAGTCAAGAATATTTTCTTTATTCGCATCCTTCTCATTGTTCCGACGTGAAGAAGTCGGTTCGCTGTTAACCGATTCGAACTGGCATGGCAAAACCGCCCAAAAATAAAGACCCTTTATCAAATTCTGACTCAAAAGCCTATCTCTCCTCTGCAAGCCTCAACAATGGCTTTACAAATGGACAATCCCAATCCGGTTCCCTGTGCAAATTCATCCAGTTTCTCAAAACGATGAAATACTTTATCTTTTTATCCTCCGGTATGCCGATACCTGTATCGCGAACGTAAAGACGAATATCTCCGTCTATCTTTTCATACCCCATTTCAATAGTTCCTTTGGAGGTATATTTGATAGCATTAGTTACAAAGTTAGTGAGAATCTGCGCTAACCGGTTTTTATCCAAACGAACGGTACAAGTTTCATAAGGATTCACGGGAACTAACCGAACCTGCGGATTTACTACACGACGATGCATCGAAGCAGCTAATTCGTTGAAATAAACAGCCAAATCAAAATTTTCGTATTTCAGTTCTACCGAGCCGACTTCTATTTTCGAAAGATCCAGTATGTCGTTAATCAGTTTCAAAAGCAACTCATTGTTGGCATTGATAATCTGAATAAATTCTTCTTTTTTCTTCTTGATCTTCCGTCACCATCAATAAATCGGAAAAACCAACGATAGCATTTAACGGTGTACGGATTTCGTGGCTCATATTTGCCAGAAAGGCGGATTTCAACTTATCGGATTGTTCAGCGCGGCTCCTTGCCTTTTCAAGTTCACCAATCATGTGCTGCCGCTCGGTAACATCATCTACACGAATCACGACACCGTCAACATCTCCCTGTTCATTAAATATAGGAGTAGCAAATACTTCAATGACGTGCTTATTGTCCAGATTAAACAAGATAGACTCTACCTGACCGGATTTCCGGGCACGTTGCATCACACAATTCTCACAAGGAGTAGTACGATTATGGGCTGTCAGATAGCAAAGGTTCTCCCTTTTTTGTAAGCCTCATAAGAAAGGCTTTTTACTACAAAGCGAGATATTCTCCCATTGTACGATATAGTCGTTCGCAATATATGCCAATCCCGAATTAATATTGTTCAATACCAACTCATTCTGACGAATCAAATGGATCATTCTTTGTTCGCTCTCAAGAAGTTCTTTTTTCTTTTTGAACGCACAACTTCTTCGTAAAGATTGTCATATTTGTTTTGCCACAAAACACGTTCGGTGATATCTTGAGTTATCACCATATAATTCGTAATTTCCGACTTTTCATTATGTACGAAAGAAACGGTAATCTCGAAGAATTTTATACCGGACAGATTAGTAGGAAAAAGATGACGCACGTCATCAAAATTATATTTTGCCATGAAACGCACTGTTTCTCCTTTTCTGATCTGTTCCTTGATTTCATCAGAGAAACTGGTGTAGTTGAATAGATTATAGCCCAAAATATCCTTTTTGTCTTTTATCCCCATTGATCTCAACCGCGAATAATTGACATCTATCATGAGACCGTCCTTATCATACAACTCCAAGCCTACAGACAGGTCATTAAAGATGTTGTGCAATAAGTTGTCAGCTATCCCATTTACCAAAGTCTGTTCCATGCAGCAAAATTTGTATAGTATTACAATATTGATTGTTTATCCAAGCAAAGTTACTTTTAATATTTTGTTACATAGAAAGAAAGAGGCCTTTTAAAAAGCCTCTTTCAGTATCTTTATTTCGCATTTTGGTATAAGAAGCCTTCTGCTTTCGCTAATGTTTCCGGTTTTGCCTATATCAATCAGATGCAACTTTTCTGTCAAGTAACCACCATAGTTTACTTGCCGGCAAGTGGCAAGATAGAAATCCATGATAGAGAATTTTCCATCCCATGAGGGAGAGGTCATCCATTGAAAAATGGCGGGCGAAAGTACATGGATGCCACTGAATGCATATTCTTGATAAAGGGAAGAATCATACTGAAAACCTTCCGGATTCACTTGTTCCGTATCCTTGTTTATCCATCCGCAAAGTCTCTTATCTGTATCAAAAAGAAGATAGCGGGAGGTTTTACGTTGGCTGGCCAGTAAAGTGGCAACAGCACCGCTTCGTAAATGGTAGTCATATAAATTCTTTCAAATTCACGTCTGAAAGAATATCTACATTGTGTATCAGGAAAGGCTCATCGGAGTTTTCAAAGAAAGAACGGGCTTTCTTAATTCCCCCACCGGTGTCGAGCAACAGGTCGCGTTCGTCGGAAATATGTATGATGAGTCCAAAATTCTCATTGGCTTTCAGGAAGTCAAGTATCTGTTCGCCAAAATGGTGGATATTAATCACTATTTCTGTGAATCCGGCAGCTTTCAGTTTTAAGATCACATGTTCCAACATCGGATGTCCGGCTATGGGAACCAAAGCCTTCGGCATGGTATCGGTGAGCGGCTTCAGCCGGCTACCCAAACCGGCTGCAAATATCATTGCTTTCATTCTTTCGGTTACTTTCTTCTTTAATATTTACTCTTCTTAGATTGTTGCCTCAAACGTATGTTCGATATTCTGTTCCCGATGCACCAGTTCGACTTTCACACCAAATTTCTGATTCAGGTGCTCTGCCAGATGCTGGGCTGAATAAACAGAACGATGCTGTCCGCCGGTGCAACCGAAGCAGACGGACAAATTGCTGAATCCGCGTTCCATATAACGTTTCACGGAGGCATCTACCAAAGCATAGACATGATCGAGGAAACGGAGTATTTCGCCATCTTCTTCCAAGAAAGTGATTACAGGTTCATCCAGTCCGGTGAAAGGTTTGTAACGCTCATACTTGCCGGGATTATTCACGGCGCGGCAGTCGAACACATATCCTCCTCCATTGCCGGTAGAGTCATCAGGAATTCCTTTCTTATAGGCAAAGCTCATTACTTTGACGGTTAACTGCCGCTTTTTCAGATCGTCCGTAAATTGTTTCAGTCCGGTAAGCTCTCGCAAAACGTTACAGAGATACGGATATTCCGGATATTCTTCTTTCAACAATTCACGCAGGTTTTCGATGGCATAAGGAACACTTTGGATAAAATGCGGTTTCTTTTCAAAGTAACCACGGAAACCATAAGCTCCCAACACTTTGCAGCGTACGGAAAAGGACAAAGTGGCGAAGCTGGCTATAAAAAATAGGGATTCGTCAATCGGTTGGTATTTGCGAAGAGCTTCCATATATTCTTGCAACAGTTCTTTACGGAGGCTATCGGGATATTTCGCTTTCGCCTGCCACAGGAAAGAGGCTATGTCATAATAGAACGGGCCTTTGCGTCCGCCCTGAAAGTCGATAAACCACGGTTCACCGTCTTTTATCATCACATTACGGCTCTGAAAATCACGATACATGAAGGTAGCGGAAGAACTGCGGAGCAGCACATTGCTCATCTTCTGAAAGTCGTCCTCCAGTTTGTCTTCCTGAAACTCCATACCGGTAGCTTTGAGAAAGCAATATTTGAAGTAATTCAAATCCCACAGAATGGAGCGTTGGTTGAACTCCGGTTGAGGATGACAACGGGAAAAATCAAATCCATCGGCCCCGGCAAACTGAATGGCAGGAAGCAAACGAATCGTTTTGCGAAGCAACTCTTTTTTTCCTCTTCTGAAAAGACACTGGTAGCACGTCCTTTCTCTATGGCATGGAACAACAGAGTATCGCCCAAATCTTCCTGCAAATAATAGGTCTTATCTTCCGAAACGATGCGCACTTCGGGAACAGGCAGTCCACATTTGTGGAAGTGTCCTGCCATATAAAAAGAAATGCCTCATTCTCATCAATAGAAGCCCCGTAGACTCCAATCAATGTTTCTATACCCGTCAGCCGAAAATAACGGCGGTTGGAACCGGAAGACGGTAATTCTGTTATGTTTTCAGCGGGGAACGCCCGTATATGACTGATAAAGTTTCTGTAGTTCTTCGGTAATCATAGTCGTATATTTTCGAGCAAAGATAGAGAATCTAGCTAAATAATACTATCTTCCCACTGATAAAAACCGGCTACTTTACCTAATCTGCTGTGTACAGGCCTTTACTTCTAATAAGCCGGTTATTTAAAAAGTTGTTGGAATGGCTCCCTATGAATATAAGATGAAAGAATTAGCAATTCTCATTGTATTCAAGGATTTTCAGTGCAGAGATTAAAGATTTTCAGTACAGAAATTTATAATAGTTTATGCAGTCGAGTAGTCATCCCCTTATAAGGTGACAATAATCATTTTGTAAAGTGATAAATAGCACCCTATAAGATGACTATTATCCCATTGCAAGGGGACAAACTATTCTTAAAAAAGGACGGAAAGCTTTAAAGATACAAAAATTAAATAGAGAAAAGCAACTATATATAACTCTTTTACCTGAAGGAATACAAAATAAGTTTGCTTTTCAACAAACATTCATCCGAATGTATTATCTTTGTTTTAGTTTAACTGACCTAATCTCATGAGAAGAAAGACCTTTTTACTACTATGCATCGCATTTATCGCACTGTTTATCGGCATCTCCCCTCTTCAAGCCGGTCATTATTACTATAAGCAAATCTCACTAAAAGACGGACTGCCTTCTACCGTACGATGCATCTTAACGGATGAACAAGGTTTTGTATGGATTGGAACCCGCTCCGGACTGGGACGATATGACGGACATGAACTTAAAAAGTATGTCCATCAGTCAAACAACCCTCATTCCATTCCTCACAATTTAATCTACCAGCTGATAGAAGATGTACAAAAACAATATATGGATTCTGACAGATAAGGGAGTGGCACGTTATCAGCGGCAAAGCGATGACTTTCTTATACCGACTGATGAAACAGGAAATAATATCATCGCCTATTCCGTCTGCCTGACTGATGATGGAGCGTTATTCGGTTCGAAAAATAAAATCTTTTTCTATAATTATCAGGATGCCACTTTCCGCCTCCTGCAAACGTTTGACCTAGAGCCCAATTATAATGTGACTCTGCTAAGTCTATGGGATAAACGAACATTACTTTGTTGTAGTCGCTGGCAAGGACTACTCCTGCTCGACCTGAATACCGGAAAATGCCGCCGTCCTCCTTTCGATTGCGGAAAAGGAAATAATGAACGTACTTTCATAGACTCACAAAAAAAGAATCTGGGTAGCCCCTTACAACGGAAGGCTGAACTGCCTGACACATGACGGTAAACTACTGGCTACATATACTACCCACAACTCCTCTTTAAGCAACAATGTCATACTAAGTCTCGCCGAACGGGAAGGAGAAATCTGGATTGGAACAGACGGAGGAGGCATTAATATTCTCGACCCGGAAACCGGACATTTTTCTCTGTTGGAGCATATGCCCGGAAGTGACAACTACTCACTTCCCGCCAACTCTATCTTATGCCTATACAACGACTACAACAACAATATATGGGCAGGCAGCATCCGCAACGGACTAATCAGCATCCGGGAAGTTTCCATGAAAACATATACAGACGTACCACCCGGCAACGACCGGGGACTTAGCAACAATACCGTTCTAAGTCTTTTCCAAGAATCCCAAGATCAAATCTGGGTCGGTACAGACGGAGGAGGCATCAACAGCTTTAACCCACTCACAGAGAAATTTACCCATTACTCTTCCACCTGGGAAGACAAAGTAGCCTCTATCTGCCAGTTTACTCCCGGCAAATTATTAATTTCTCTTTTCTCACAAGGAGTATTTATTTTTTCAACCCGGCAACTGGAGAAAAACAACCTTTCACCATTGTCGACGCTGAAACAACAGCACTCTTATGCAATCGAGGCAAGGCTGTAAATCTACTTCGGAACACTCATCACAATATTCTGTTCCTTGGAGAACATATCTATATATATGATTTGAATACACGTACTTTCAGTACCGCTATAGAACAGGAAGAACAAGATATTATCGGTGCTCTCCTGCCAATCGGCAATTATAGGAACACCACTTATCTAAATGATACGAAGCACATATATGAACTGGACAACCATACAAACCGGCTGAAAGCCCTATACAGATGCTGGAAAGACACGACCATCAACTCTGTTGCACGAGACGAAGAGGGAAATTTCTGGATTGGAAACAACTACGGATTGGTACACTACAATCCTGCCACCCAAATACAGACACCAATCCCGACCTCTCTATTTAGTGAAATCACTTTGATCGTATGCGACCAGCAAGGAAAAGTATGGATAGGAGCCGACAGTATGCTTTTCGCCTGGCTCATCAAAGAGAAAAAGATTCGTTCTATTCGGTGAATCAGACGGTGTAATCCAAAACGAATATCTTTCCAAACCTCGTCTATTAAGTATGCAGGGAGACATCTATATGGGTGGAGTAAAAGGTTTACTGCACATTAACTGCAAAATACCATTAACAACTTCTGAACTTCCCCAACTCCAATTATCTGATGTCATCATCAATGGAGAATCCGTGAATAACGAATTAACCAATCGACCAACAGGGATCTCCGCTCCCTGGAACAGTAATATCACTATCCGGATCATGTCGAAAGAGAAGGACATTTTCCGACAGAAAGTGTACAGATACCAGATAGAAGGGCTGAATGACCAGCAAATCGAATCATACAATCCCGAACTGGCCATACGTTCACTTCCTCCGGGAAGTTATAAGATCATGGCGTCCTGTACAGCTAAAGATGGCAGTTGGATTCCCAGTCAGGAAGTACTGGAACTAACCATTCTCCCTCCCTGGTATCGGACATGGTGGTTTATTCTTTGTTGCGCCGTTTTTATTGCTGCCGCTATTATTGAAACTTTCCGAAGAACTCTAAAGCGTAAGGAAGAAAAACTGAAATGGGCAATGAAGGAACATGAACAACAGGTATATGAAGAAAAAGTACGTTTCCTTATTAATATCAGTCATGAGCTGCGCACACCTTTAACGCTCATACACGCACCGCTTAGCCGGATACTGAAATCGCTTTCTGCCGAAGATACACAATATTTACCTATAAAAGCAATCTATCGCCAGTCACAGCGAATGAAAAACCTTATTAATATGGTACTCGATGTACGCAAGATGGAGGTTGGCGAAAGCAAATTACAGATACAACCGTATGCTCTCAATCAATGGATTGAACATGTATCCCAAGATTTCATCAGTGAAGGGGAAGCTAAAGAACGTCCATATCCGTTATCAGCTTGATCCACATATCGATACTGTAAGTTTTGATAAAGATAAGTGTGAGATTATTCTAAGCAATCTGCTTATCAATGCCTTGAAACACAGTCCACAAGATGCAGAAATAACAATTACATCGGAGTTGCTTTCCGAGAAAAATAGCGTACGTATCTCCATCATTGACCGGGGAAACGGATTGAAACAAGTAAATACACAAAAACTCTTCACCCGTTTCTATCAAGGGTACAGGAGAACAGAGCGGCACAGGTATCGGATTATCTTATTCCAGGATTCTGGTAGAACTGCACGGAGGTTCCATTGGTGCGCAAGATAATCAGGATGCTGGTGCGACATTCTTCTTTGAACTGCCCTTGAGACAACAATCGGAAGAGATCGTCTGTCAGCCGAAGGCATATCTGAACGAATTGATGAACGATGATAGCAAAGAACAGTTACCGGAGGAAAATACGTTCGATACGAGTCCTTACAGTATTCTAGTGGTGGATGACAATCCGGATTTGACGGATTTTCTGAAAAAGTCACTGGGAGAATATTTCAAACGGGTAGTGATTGCTTCCGATGGTGTGGAAGCCCTTCAACTGACCAGAAATCATGCTCCGGATATTATCGTCAGTGACGTGATGATGCCGAGAATGAATGGATATGAACTATGCAAAAATATAAAGGAAGATATTACGATCAGTCACATTCCTATCGTTCTGCTGACAGCAAGAGATGATAAACAAAGTCAGTTGAGTGGTTACAAGAACGGGGCGGATGCTTATCTGACTAAACCCTTTGAGATGGAAATGCTGATGGAAATCATTCGCAACCGGTTGAAGAACCGCGAATCTATCAAGAAGAGATATTTGAATACAGGATTAGTCCCTGCGCCGGAAGAAAGCACTTTCAGCCAAGCAGATGAAACATTCCTGCTGAAACTGAATAAAATTATTCTGGAACATTTGGATAGCAGTCATCTGGACGTCACTTTTATCTGCAAAGAGATAGGTATGAGCCGGGCTTCCCTTTACAATAAGCTAAAAGCTCTGACCGATATGGGAGCCAATGATTACATTAATAAATTCCGGATGGAAAAAGCAATCACGTTAATCACCAGTACGGACCTGTCGTTCACGGAAATTGCCGAAAGGTCGGCTTCACTACTTCACGCTATTTCAGTACGGCTTTCAAACAATATACAGGAGAAACGCCAACTCAATATAAGGAGAAGAGAAAACAGGAACGGAAAAAAGAGTAATGAGCAGCTACCCGAAAAAACAAATATTCTTTAGGCACGGAATTCTAAGACCTGAGCAAATAATCCGTGCCTAAAAATTTTAATATACTGCAAGTTTCATTACTTACTTAACCATTGACTTTTTTATAGTCTTCCAGAAACTTCTTCAATCCCGAATCCGTCAACGGATGATTCAATAAACCCTTGATAGCACTCAACGGACAAGTAGCAACGTCTGCTCCCACTTCCACACATTCGATAATATGTTTCGTATTGCGGATAGAAGCAGCGAGCACTTGTGTCTTGTAATCATAGGTACGATACATACGTACAATATCTCCCACAAGCCCTACTCCATCTTCACAAATATCGTCCAGACGACCGACAAAAGGCGAAACATAGGTAGCTCCGGCTTTAGCTGCCAGCAATGCCTGTCCTATTGAAAAGACTAATGTACAGTTCGTACGGATTCCCTTTTCCGTAAAATGCTTGATAGCTTTAATGCCATCGGCAATACAGGGAACTTTTACTACAATATGCGGATTGAGCGCGGCAAGTTCTTCACCTTCACGAATCATTCCTTCATAATCGGTTGCTATCACTTCGGCACTTACATCTCCATTGACAATCTTGCATATTTTAATATAATGCTCACGTTGATTCTCCGTACCTTTAATGCCTTCTTTCGCCATCAGCGAAGGATTGGTTGTAGTCACTCCGTCAAGTACTCCGAGGTCATAAGCCTCCTGGATTTGCTCCAGATTAGCTGTGTCAATAAAAAATTCATACTTTTAATTTTTAATGGTTAACGATCTAATAGTCAAAGATAAGAATTTATTTTTATTCATCCCTGATTAAGCAATCGTAATTGACGAATCAAGATATACATCTTGAATGGTATTCAATAATTCCACCCCTTCGTTCATTGGTTTCTGGAACGCTTTTACGTCCGCTAATCAATCCCATACCACCGGCACGTTTGTTGACAACGGCTGTAATGACAGCATCACGCAAATCGGAAGCACCGTGAGATTCTCCACCGGAGTTAATCAAAACCAACGCGTCCCCATATAGCCATTGGCAACCTGGTAACGGCAAAGGTCAATCGGGTGTTCGGAAGCCAGTTCGGTATACATACGTTCGTCTACCTTGCCGAAGCCGATGGCTTTGAAACCACCATTGTTAGTAGGAAGTTTCTGTTTTACGATATCAGCTTTAATAGTCACTCCCAGACGGTCGGCCTGTCCTGTTAAATCGGCAGCCGCATGATAAGCGACAGCACCTTTCTTGAAATCATTATTACGCAGGTAACACCAAAGAATGGTTGCCATCCCCAGTTCGTGAGCATATTCAAAAGCTTCGGCAATCTCCACGAGCTGACGGCGGCTCTGTTCCGAACCGAAATAGATGGTGGCCCCTACCGCTACCGCTCCCATATTCCAGGCCTCTTTGACTGTACCAAACAGTACTTGGTCGAAAGTGTTGGGATAAGAAAGTAGTTCATTGTGATTCAACTTGACGATGAAAGGTATTTTATGGGCATATTTACGTGCTACGGAACCAAGGATACCAAAGGTAGAAGCGACTCCATTACAGCCTCCTTCAATAGCCAGTTTCACGATATTCTCCGGATCGAAATAGATCGGATTGGGAGCAAACGATGCTCCGGCAGTATGTTCGATGTCCTGATCGACAGGAAGTATAGACACATAACCGGTATTTGCCAGGCGGCCATGTCCCAACAACGTTTGCAGACTGTTCAATACTCTGATGCTCCGGTCCGAATCAATCCAGATTTTATCAATTGTATCGGGAGACGGAACATGAATCAATGATTTATCAATGGTTTCGCAAGTGTGGTCCAGGTAATAACAGGCCTTATCTCTTAATAATTCTACTACTTTACTCATAACTTCTTTTTTTAATGTGTAACTTTTCTATTTTTTCTTTCCCTGATTGGCTACTGCTTCCATCAGTTTTTTGATCTCTTCCGGGTTTCCCAGGAAATAGTCATTAGCAACGTTCAGGTTTTCATCAAACTCAAAAACGTAAGGCACGGCAGTAGGCAGATTCAGTTTTAAGATATCTTCATCGGAGATATTTTTTAGATGCTTGATGATGCCTCTCAAACTATTGCTATGAGCGACCACCAACAGCGTATGAGCTGTTTTCAGACTAGGAAATATATCACTTTCCCAATAAGGCATAATACGTTCAATGGTATCTTTCAATGATTCGGTACGAGGCAACTCCGCATCGGGTACTTCGTGGTAACGGTAATCAAAACGCGGATTTCTCAAATCGGTTTCGGAAAGTGGATTGGGAGCTATATCATAGCTACGTCGCCACACAAGCACTTGTTCTTCTCCATATTTCTCGGCAGTCTCGGCTTTATTCAATCCCTGCAATTCACCATAATGCTTTTCATTCAGGCGCCAGTTTTTCTCTACAGGTATCCAGTCCAGATTCATCTTATCGAGAACACAGTTCAAGGTTTTCACCGCACGCTTCAAATAGGAAGTATAAGCCTTATCGAAAATTGAAACCATATTCTTTCAATGTCTCTCCGGCTTTTTCAGCTTCGGCAACTCCCTTTTCTGTCAGATCTACATCTGTCCAGCCCGTAAAACGATTTTCTTTATTCCATGCACTCTCTCCGTGACGAAGTAATACTATCTTTTTCATTTCTAAAATTCTCCTTTCTTCTTTTTATATATACAACAGATTGTTTCTTCACAAAGTTCACTAGAAAACAAATAGTTGTCAATACCCAGAAATAATGATTCTTTCTACAAAGAAGCGGGATGCAGTAATCAGGGATATAAAAAAATACCCTCCTCTAATTCTAAGCTTGCATTATGGATGATGATTCATCAAAGCAAGGTTATCATTAGAGAAGAGTAAGTCTGTAAAAGTAAAAAGAGAGAGTTTATATATACAAGAAAATCTGTTCTACTTTTCTATTTTTTTTCTATTCTTCGTTTTCCTCAAAGCTATTTATCAGAAGACCGCGTATCAGCATCTTTTCCATAATATCCTTCTTTTTATTTTCTGAACGTTGCGCAGCAATGCCGCATAATGCCGGTAATTGAGATCTCCCTCCTTAGAAGCAGCAAGTTGCTCTTTTTACTGACTCTTCAATCTTATCTAAATGCTGTTCTACAAAAAGCTGAATATCAGAACGGCTGATTGCCAGATTTGCATTGGCACCATCTTTTGCTACTAGGTTCAATCATTCCTTCGACAAACCCCAGATAAGTCCGGTGCAACTGACGGCGGAAATTATTCTCCAGTTCATTGGGATCATTCAACGGTTTCCATATTGCAGTAAATACATCGTTCAAATAATCATCGAGTGCATACGATTCCGAAGAACACAATGAGGTTGAGTAAATATTATACAACATTCCCGGTGCAAGTAGCAAAGCTACAACAGAGCTTTGGCGGTCACGAATCTCATCCACCGGTTTGACTCCGGTACGACTCACCACTTCATCAGGGTAGAGCCAGAGTGGAGCTACAAACAAATTGCGTCCCAACCATTCAACAGCTTCTTTCTGCAAACTGCGTGGCAGATAATCATGCACTTTGAGATCCGGCAAATTATTGGTATAGCGTCCTCCTATGTTCTTCTGCACTTGCAGGGTATACTTCAGATGTTGGGCACGAACCGAATTATAAATGGTGGTTAAGTCAGTGTACTCTCCGTCAGGCTGTGCTGTCCAGGTCAGTATGTTTTCCATCACTCTTTTCAGGTTCTTTATACCGTATTCATTGGCTTTCATATTATTGTCGCCCAAGTCCTCACTCTGGCTACGGGGATCAAATCCCTTTCCTTCATCACCAACAAACCACAAGCGATGATCTCCCCGCAGTTTTTTGGTTACTTCGGCACGTAATACGTCTTTTTCTTTATAAGGATCCTTAAATTCCGGACGATAGCGATATCCCCATTGGATAGCCCATTTGTCATAAACACCGATACGAGGGAACAATCCTTTTTCGGAAATCCGATCTTCCGGTTGGGCTACATAATTGAACCGCGCATAATCCATGATTGATACCGTATGACCATTGGCTTCTACCCAAGCTTTATCACGCAGTTTCTCTACCGGAGTAGCCGAACTGGCTGCCATATTGTGCCGTAAGCCGATACTATGCCCCACTTCATGTGAAGAGACAAACTGAATCAGACTGCCCATTAATTTGTCGTCAAAAGTCATCGTGCGTGCGCGCTTATCCAGTGGCCCGCACTGCACCATATACCACTTTTTGAGTAAGTTCATTACGTTGTGATACCAACAAATATGACTTTCCATAATTTCTCCACTACGCGGATCGACAATACGCGGACCGTAAGCATTCTCCGTTTCGGAGGGTAGATAACGTATCACACTATAACGCGCATCGTCCAAACTCATATTGGGATCGTTCGGCCATTCTTTAGCTATTATAGCGTTCTTGAATCCGGCAGCTTCAAATGCTGTATTCCAGTCTTCGACACCTGCTTTAAGATAAGGTATCCACTTCTTCGGTGTTGCCGGATCAATGTAGTAGATAATGGGATTTTTTCGGTTCGGAGAGTTGTCCCCGACGGTAACGTTCCGGGTCTTTCGGTTCCAACCGATAGCGCTGGATGATAGCTCCACGATCGGTAGTCTGCTGGTCGTCCGAAAATTCGGTCAACGAGTTTTGGAAAAATCCCACCCGGTCATCGGCAAACCGTGGCTGCATCGGTTCTTTGGGTAACATCACGATGCTTGTATTCAGTTTCACAGTCACCGAACCAGTCTGTGCAGCCGGTAGTCTACCAGCACTAATACTATAAGTACGCAAAGTCACTGCCTCCACGTTGATAGGATAGGTTTTTATCGTATCCATAAATGTACGATCCTGGCTAAAGAACCAATACCAAGAATAGAACGGTCACGTGATGTAAAGCCACACAATTTATTATCACCTAAAAAAGAGTTTTTGATACATCAATGAGCTGTGCCTGAGTCTCCGGATTTCTACCGATAACATCAAACTTACCGATTACAGGATCTACAGTCGATTGTTTCAATGCCTCGGCAATGTTATCACCCGGGCGGGCAAACTGTGATTGCACATATTCGCGTAAAAAGAGAGTCTTATCATCATCATTGTTCCCAATAAACCACACTTCGGTTCACCTCTTCTCCACTAAGCATTTTAAATCCTTGTGGCACTGCTTTTAAACCGGGTAACAACCAATAACAACCGTCCCAATAAAGAATCCGGTACTTCAAAATACCAGTTATCTTTGATGTGACGGATCGTGAACATACCCTCACATTCACTTCCTCCATCTTTCAACAGTTTCTCGTAAGCGGTAGCCTTCTTGACAGTGTCTTTTTTGACCGTATCTTCCTGTGCTACCAGTTTCTTCTTTCCACTTTCCAGAAGAGATATACCACTGGCACGAGCTCCCACACCTTGCAAGGACAGGAACGCCAACACAGCCATCATCAAAATCTTTCGCATAGTTTTCTCTTTATTTTTTTCATTCGTTAGTGTTCATTGTCAGGTTCGGATTTTTTCACGGGCAGCCAACGGAATGGAATGATATACAACCGTGAATCCGGCTTCAACGTATATGTCTTTTTCTCGACATCCGTAGATACCAGCGGGAAAGTACGGGTGATTGTCTTTGCGTAATCAGCTTCCGTATTGTATCGTTTTCAAATCCCAGAAGCGACTAAATCCGGAGATTAACTCCTTACGGCGCTCATCAATGACTGCCTGCACCATCGCACGTTCGGTAGCAGGTTCCGGCAATACAGCTTCGGCTCTCTTGATTCGTTTTTCACGCAACTGATTCAATGTTTGGACAGCTCCCGGTATATCTTTCAGCCGTGCTTTCGCTTCTGCCAGAATCAGGTAAACTTCGGCAGTACGCATTCCCACAGACATAGGCTGAAACTTAGAATAAGTAATCGAAGTATTCCACAAAGCAGCTCCTGAACCTTCGTCAAAGTAGTATACACTGTTGTCACTCGTTTTAAAGAATTGGTTCAAACGTTCATCATTCTGCCCGAAAAGTTGTACCATCTCCGGGCTAAGCATACCATAACAAAGGCCAAAACTTCAGTAGGACCACCTATATAAGCATAGTTCAGCACTTCCGGGTTACCGCCTTTGGCATAAGTAGTAACCTTAGTCGGACCTCCTTTAGCTCCCCCAAATCAATATAATCAATCAGGGTATTATTCAACTTCAATGATTCTTCGGCAGCTTCTTTTCGCTTTTTTTCCAATCTCGATGGAACAGATAAACACGGGCAGCCAACGCATATCCAAAAAGCTTTTGACGGATGATATACATTCACCGGCTCTTCCTGTAAATAAGGAAGCGCTTCTTCTATATCCTTAATAATAAAATCGTATACTTGAGCAACCGTAGATTTGGTTGGAGTAGCCTCCAAATCATATTTATCAATGATAGCAACTCCACCGTCAGTGGCTGCAGTTTCCGGATTATATACTTTCGCAAATGTATTTATCAGAATAAAAGTGATCCCAGGCACGCATGATCTTTTGCTTCCGCTTTTGCCAATTCCTTAACATCTTTATCACCCAGACTAGCATCAACCAATGAAATTACGATATTTGACCGTAGGATATATGTATAACAATTTTCATATAAATTGTTATCACTTAGCTCTTTTCCGGTTAGCTGCCTCATTAAAAGTCATGTTAATACCATCCCATGAAATAAATTCATTACCTATGATATTCGATTCTTTCGACCAGACATTATCGCTCAACAAGGCAAAACCTGCCGGATGGTAGGCCCGGTTGGGCAGTGCTATCAATTCATAATAAGTATCAGTAGAATCCACCGTTTTTCTTGCCTGTAGGAGTAATATCCACATAGTTTTCACAGGCTGCAAAACCCAATATGAGAATAACTGGCAATATATAAAGTAATTTACGCATATCTTATATTTTTTAAAATGGTTAGAAACTTGTTGATAATCCGATGGAGTAAGTCTTGGGAGAAGCGATGCCACGTGTACCGTCATTCATTCCATAGCTTTCCGGATCAATATCACTTCCTGCCTTACACCAGGTAAACAGATTATTTACCTGCACTTTCACTTTCAGAGAAAGAGAGGCGGAGGTGTTGGCAAACCGTAAACGGCAAGTTATATCCTTACACACTCAAGCTACGCAATTTTACATTAACCTGCATCTTTCACATTGATGTCACCGTATTGCCACCAATCTTGGAAAGTGCTGGCATAAGTTTTACCTGTGCCGGTATATCGAGGTACATACGTACCTGTGCATTCGAATCATCCGCAGTCCAACGGTTGGCAATTCCTTTCAAGGTTTGAGTACCTAACTGGTCATCCATTTTTAATACACTGTTACGCAGCTTATTACCACCAGCATACACAAAGAATGCATTCAAATCAAAATTCTTATAGTTGAATCTTAACCCCACTGACCCGCTGAATTTCGGAGTCAGCGAACCAAGGTTCACCAAGTCATCAGTACCTTTGAGCGAAGAACCAGAAGTGATACTGGCTACCGTGCCGTCTTCATTAAATTTCACCAGATCATTTCCATCTTTATCCACTGCTACCGGATATCCATTCTCGATACGATGTATACGGTAAGCCCATAACGTATTATAACTAGTACCTTCCATAAAATAAACCTGCGGACTTGCGATAAAGAACTCTTGCATTATCAGATTCACTATGATCGACTTTCAACATTTTGTTCTTATTATAGTCAAAGTTAAAATCTACAGCGAAGTTCCAGTCTTTCTTACGTATGATATTGGTTGTAAGGGAAAGTTCTACGCCACGATTACGCATCTCACCATTATTCACCACACGTGAACCGGCTCCTAAAGTAGGGTCCATATATCGGCGTACCAGCAAATCAGATGAGTGACGATTGTAATATTCCAGACTACCGCTTATCAGATTCTTGAAAAGACGGAAATCTAATCCTATATTGTAGGTGGCTGTTTTCCCCAACGAAGCTTCGGATTTGGCAAATCATCATCCTCATAAGTCAGATAGGTCGTTTTAATAGGATTACTTTTTATGCTTTTTTTCTTTACAACAAAATAGGTAGTTGAGCTTTGATCGACATTACCGTTGATACCGTATGTCATACGTAGTTTAAGGTAATCCAGCCAGGAAATCTCTTTTTTATGAACGATTCTTCCGATAAAATCCAAGAAGCACCGATTGACCACAAAGGATGGCGCTGATTGCGTATATCGAGCCCCGAACAAGTCAGCTTGATCCCAACGTATACTTCCGGAAAGATTATAACGTGACAGATAAGAGTATCCTGCATTTGCATAAAAAGACGCATAACGATGGCGTGACTCGTGCAAAGTAGCAGACAGCCCCGATAAAGTAATTGTTCTGCCAGAAAGAGCACTTGTTCCTACACCGTCACGATAGGTCTGCCAGTTCATAAAATCAGAGTTAATGTCTGCGGATCGTAGCCATACAACAATTGGCGGGCAGGTGTCGGAATCTTGTTTTCACGAAATTCCAGACCGGCAATGGCAGTTACTGCATGGTCTTTCCAAGTTTTGTCAAAGTCAATCTGGTTTCGTACCGTGTAACGCTTACTTTCTACTTCTGTCTGATTAAAACGTCCCCCTTTGCGGCAATTGTGCTTTTCCATTTGTATCAACCATACTGTTATATAGCATACGCATTACATAAGTATTTTCCGACTCAAATAGTTCACTCTTACCTTTATTCCATTCATACTGATACATGAAGTTGTATTTGAACATTTTCAGGAAACGAGCCTGTAAACTTACAAACGGACGAATACTAACATCATGTGACTTTGTTATGCTTTCCTCCAATGCATCAAGTACATTGAAACCAAACGTTCTATAAGGTGAGACACCTTCAGCTTTTCTTAAACACTCCCATTATAGGAAGGAGATGTATCCACATTCACGTAAGGAGAAGTATAATGGTTACCATCGGCATCCAATATCCGTTCATATCGCTGTTGCAGGGTGTAGCTAGTATAACCGCTATTCGGGGGTATAACTACGTCCCATACGTACATCCACTCCGGCATTCAGGTTCAGCCAGTTTGTAACCGCATAATTCGATTTATAGTATAAAGAAATTTTATTACTTTTGCCACTGATAACGCGCTGACTATCCTTTTCATAATTGAAAGAAAGGAGATGGTTGCTATTTCCGGCTTTCTGTGATACGGTTACATTATAGCGCTGGGTTATAGCCGTACGCCAAGCGTTATCACGATATTCTTTATAATAATCATTATTGCACCATTGCCTCAACGTAGCATTTACTTCACCACTGGTAATATCCCCATTGGCCTGATCCAGATAAAGCTGAAACAAGGGATTGTAATAATTATACTCAAAAAGAAGATAAAAAATTCGCCGCACTTCCTTTTTCCGCTACATTGGCATCAAAAACAGCTGTCTGATAATCAATAATATCACTTGTTGAAGCTAAATTCAAACTCTTGAAATTTGGTTTGGTAGTGATAAACCAGTCTGCATTAATGCTCACGTGCGCACCTTCTTTTTTAGCCCGCATCGTGGCTACCACAATAACGCCATTGGCTGCCAAAGCACCATAAATACTGGCAGCGGCAGCATCTTTCAGTACAGTGATACTCTCTACATTATACGGATTTATCTCGCTCAATCTCAAATTGGTTGGCATATCGTCCACAACAATCAGTGGTTCTGTTCCCACATCATGCGAGAATGTACCTACCCCACGAAGAATAGGACTCATATCACCCGTATTCGAATTGATATTCATACGCAAACCAGCTACTTGCCCTTCCAGAGATGAGGCCAGATCACTGTGCATCTGTCTGTTCAGTTGCTCGGAATCAACGAAACCGAAAGAAGCAGTAGAGCGTTCACGGCTGATACGCTGATAACCCGTCACAATAACATCACCCAACTGTTGCTTGTCCTCATGCATTATCACCCTGACGTTGTTACGGTCTTTAACAGAAACCTTTTCCGACTGCATACCAACGAAAGACACTTCCAATGTATGTACATCGACCGGAACTCTACAAGTAAAGTTTCCCTCTGCGTCCGTAATAGCACCAAAGGGACTGTTAAGCACCTTTACATTTGCTCCCGGCAAGGGATCACCACTTTCATCCACTACCTGACCTCCAACATTTCTGAACTTGCCTGAAGCAGTTGTCGAGGTAGCTTTCACTTTACGGACAGTGATGAAATTTTGTTTCACATCATACTCAAAAGGCTTTCCTTCCAGCATCTTCTGAAGTGCTGCAAAAGGAGACATCTGATATATACTCACAGTTACACGATAGGGATGCAACGTCTTCACTGGGAAAAATTCACCTTATAACCAGATACATTGCTGAACTGTTTCAAGGCCGAACCGAGCGGTTCGTTTTTCATCTCTAAAAAAAGAAATCTGCCTGTTTTTCTGCATTCTGCGCCCATCCTTGCAAGGCTGTTGCTGTAAACACCAGCAATAGAAAGGCAGTTCTCATCCACACAAGCTTTTTTTTAGTTCTTTTTTCTAATAATGTAATTTGTTGCTTTTTCATAAGAGTTGTATTTGTATAGTTAAATCTGCTTGATTGTAATGGTCCCGTCCTGATAGTCCACCTGCACTTTCTCCAACTTATTCAGCAGTTCCAATGCTTCATCCAAATGGGTATTTTTATTAGCCCAGAAGTTCAACCTGATATGGTACAGTTCGCACCGCTCAAAAAATCGATATTCACATTATACCATCTTCCCAAAGCACCCATGATTTCTTCCAACGGCACATCCTCAAAGTAGAACATTCCCTCTGTCCAGGCTGTATATGTAGCGATATTCACTTCTGATACTTTTTCCTCTCCGGTTTCCGTATAGGTCAAATCCTGTCCCCGGACGTAATGTTACCGACTTATTGTTAACTGTGTTTGTGACCTGCACCTTACCATTCACCAAAGTTACATGACGATCTTCAACACTATAGGAACGCACGTTGAATTTAGTTCCCAGCACCATGGTATTCATGCCATTAGCACATACAATAAACGGATGTTCGGCATCTTTTGCCACTTCAAAGCAAGCCTCCCTTCTAGTTCCACACGTCGTTCTTTTTCCATGAAATGCCACAGGGTAGCGCAAACGACTTTCAGCATTGAGCCATACCCTTAGTCCCATCAGCCAGTACCAGCAGAAAATCTTTTCCACGTGGTGTAGTCAAAGTCTGACAGCATACAGTGTCTGCCGAGACAGTTTTCCAGTCTTTCACATCCATCACACTGTCTGTCAATAACTGCTGTTCACTACGACCATCCATTTGTAGGACCACATGTTCATCATGTTGTTCGCAGCAAAAAAAACGTATCGGCTGTTCTGCAGGTAAAGAAGTGGAAGGAAGCAAAGAAGGAATCAGAAAAGCCAGTATCAAGACAGCTGCAACAGAAGAAGCAATTGCCAAGATACGCATTTTCTTTCTGTACTTGCGTTTCCGTTGCAGATTCTCACGTATCACAGCTTCCTTACAAGCCATTAATTCCAAGAAAAGTTCTTTATTTTCAGGTATACCTATCCACTGAAGAAATTCATCAGTTTCTCTTAATTGTGGATGTTGTATGGCACGAAGTGCATAATCTAATTTTTTATCTGAATGGTCTATCATAGTGTCAATAGTTTCATTAAACACGTAAAAGGTTACTGAAACTGATGACACCCCGATAGGATTTTTTTTAAATTAAAAGATGGTTAATTGTTTTCGGAGTATCTTTAAAAAGCTCTGGCAATGTGCGTTCTAACGGTATTATCACTAATACGTAACTTTTCACTGATTTCCGCACATTTCTTTTCATTTAAGAAGAATTCTTCCACTACGGTTCGCATTTGTGGAGCCATCTGGCGAATACTCTCCTGCATCCGGTTTATCTTGTCTTCATACTCACGGTATTCTTTCACAGTCCAGCCACTGTAAAGTTCTTCCAGATATCTTTCCGCATTTTTATGCACCACGTTCTGATGACGTATTTGGTCAATACAACGATTTCGCACCATGACGAAGAATAACGGCAGCAGATCCTCTTCCGTTGTCAACCGTTCGTTGCTCTCAAGCACCGAACAAAAAAGACATCGTTCACCACATCTTTTGCGCTTTCCTCATCATTCAGCAGATTATATGCATGAATATAGAGTTTTTGCCAATGTTCCCTGTATATAACAGTTATAGCATTTTGACTATTATTCATGTATTTATAGTTACTTTTTGCGTTTCATAGAGCGCAAAGATAACCAATTGAGCAAAAAAACACTCTATTTATTAAAAAAGATTATAATTCATATAAATACATTTGTTGTTATAGACATATTCTATTCCCATCGTCTGACTCTTAATATTTTGACACTATGTTTCTCTCCAGAAAGATACGATTCACAACTATATCCGGCCGTTTCCATTCATCTGGACGTTGATTTAATCTTCGCTTTATCTTTACGCGTACAGAATGCTTCGATTACTTTTTTACACGAAGATAATTTATTGATACTCTGCTCATATATGCCCATTTTTCTTTGTAATACATACTTTCCTTGTGATACAATCATACTATCTTTTACTTTTTTAAGGTGGAATTCAACAAAAAAATGATTATTTTTACGAGCAAATTATTGTCTAACTACCTGACCTTTGAAAATAATACAGACATACCTTTGAAAATAAACGAACAAAACGAAAGCGAATTCCTACAAAAGCTTATGAACAAAGCGAATATAGGATGGTGGGAAGCTGACTTGAAAGCAGAGACTTACAAGTGTTCGGAACTTATCTCCCAACTACTCGGAATAGGAGAAGACGGGCTCATCAGTTTCGAAGATTTCAACAAGCGTATTCTAAAAGAAGATCAGGGATACGCAACTTTTCCGTCTTTTGACAAAGTACAACAGACTGTAGAAGAAAATATACTTGTTTGATACTCCCAAAGGTCATGTATGGATTCGTAGCAAGGCATGCTTCCAGGAAACAGACGAAAATGGTAACACCAAAGTATATGGAATTGCCGAAACCCAAGAGGGAATTCATATAGCATCTGCACATCAGGCTCTACAAAATAGCGCGAGCGGATCCTTCATAATATATATAAGAATCTTCCGGTAGGCATCGAATTATATGATAAGGACGGTCAAATGGTCGACCTGAATAAAAAAAGATATGGAAATGTTCCGAATTTCCAATAAAGAAGATATTTTTGGGAGTCAACATTTTCGAGAATCCTATATTGCCGGAAGAGATAAAACAGAAAATAAAAGACAATGAGAACGCAGATTTTACATTCCGGTATGACTTTTTCCAAAATCAACAAATATTATCAGCCTAACAGTACAACCGGTTTCATTGACTTAACAACCAAAGTCACCACTCTATACGATCACAATCACGAACCTATCAACTACCTCTTAATTAATGTAGACAAGACCGAAGATACAATTGCTTATAATAAGATTCAGGAATTCGAGAGTTTTTTTTCGACCTTAGGGGAGATTATGCCAAAGTAGGTTACGCGCACTTCGATGCTTTGAGTCGGGATGGGTATGCTTTGAGAAGCTGGTACAGGAATGTAGGTGAAGAAGAGGGTACCCCATTGCCGGAAATCATCGGCATTCATTCCCATTTCCATCCAGAAGATCGGGCTGTGATGATCGACTTCCTGGATAAAGTGATAAAAGGAGAAAGTTCCAAGCTATCCCGCGATGTCCGGATTCGCAGAGCAGATGGAAATTACACTTGGACACGGGTTAACGTATTAGTAAGGAATTACCAGCCCCAGGACAATATCATCGAAATGCTGTGTATCAACTTTGATATTACCGAACTGAAAGAGACAGAGCGGATGCTGATTGGCGCCAAAGAGAAAGCTGAAGAAGCCGACCGGCTAAAATCTGCTTTTCTTGCGAATATGAGTCATGAGATACGTACCCCGCTCAATGCGATAGTAGGCTTTTCCAGTTTGCTTGAGGAAGCGGAGGATGCAGAAGAAAAACATCTGTATGCAACGATTATTGAAGAAAACAACAAGCTCTTGTTACAACTGATCTCGGATATTCTTGACTTGTCAAAGATTGAGGCAGGGACTTTCGACATTATCCCGGAACAAGTGGATGCACAACAACTTTGCAACGAACTGCTACAATCTATGCAGGTAAGGGCTACAGAGCAAGTAGAGATTCTCTTAGCACCGGAACTGCCCGAGCTTTTTTACCAGCGACAAAAACAGGTTGTATCAGGTATTGCTGAATTTTTGTAACGAATGCTCTGAAATTTACTTCCGAGGGCAGTATTGTTATTGATTACCGAATCAACGGAAATGAAGTCAGATTCTCGGTTCAAGATACGGGAATGGGCATCGAACCGGAAAAGCAGGAAAGCTATCTTTACCCGATTCGTGAAATTGAATAATTTTATTGCCGGCACAGGGCTGGGACTCCCTATCTGTCAAAGTATCGTCACACAGTTAGGCGGCAAAATCGGGTGGAATCAGAACCGGGGAAAGGTTCTTGTTTCTGGTTTACGCATCCGATTAACTAAAATCTAAATTCAAAATAAATATCAGAAAACAATGTTTACCGGTTTCTCTTTAAGAAAATACGATCTGTTATAGTGTTGGGAAGTTCCGATTCATAATGTGTCACCATTATCATTGTTTTATCCCTGCGCCGGCAGAAAGTCTCAATCACTTTCTTTACCGTCGACGATTATAAGTATCCAAGCCATGAAGCGGTTCATCCAGAATCAGCAGTTCCGGGTCTTTGACGAAAGCTCTTGCCAACAAGGACAAACGTTGTTCTCCACTGGATAGTTGCAGGAAAGGTTTATCTTTCAATTCTGCAATGCCAAATATATCCATCCACCACTCACAAATAGCCATTTGCTCCGGCTGAGGACGTTTATACAGACCGATACTGTCATGCAAACCACTGGCTACAATCTCAATAGCGGGCAGATTTTTAAGATAAGCACGGTGCATCTCCGGACTTACGTAACCAATATGTTTCTTGATTTCCCAAATACTTTCTCCCGTCCCTCTTTTCCGTCCGAAGAGACTGATGTCACAGGCATACGATTGCGGATTGTCTGCACAGACAAGGCTCAACAGAGTCGATTTCCCAGCACCGTTCTCACCACTCAACGCCCACTTCTCTCACCACGACGGACTGTCCAGTCCAGTTCTTTCAGAATAGTTCGGTCGCCATAACGGATACTGACCTTATTAAGTTTTACTACTTCCTCCGAATCGTAATTGTTGCCATCAGATGGCAAATCTATAATCCGTTGCTGCAAATCATCCAAAGCGGTAACCACATCTCTACTGCGGAAAGCTTCCAGATAGGCTTCACGTTCCATTTTAGGAAAGACCTCCATTTTGTCCACAGGAATAACATGAGTGATGAATGAAGGTATATCATCGAGCATGGAAAGTACCAGAATGATCTGTACGGACGACATTTTTTTGTCAGACGTTCGAGCAAAGAAAACAACAGTTCACGCGTAGGAGCATCCAGTCCGATAAACGGATTATCCATAATCAACACGCGGGGAGCAGTCAACAGGGTTTTGGTTAGCTGGAATTTACGTAATTCACCGCTGGAAAGGAGAATAATTTTCTTGTCGAGCAACGGTTCGATACGGAAGAGTTCAAAACAGTTCGCGTTGTAGTTGCTCGTCCTTGATTTCTCCCAACATCTCACGAACATCAGGAGCTTCATCCTGATCGTGAGCATTCCAACGCTGCTGGTAGTAGTAATTGGCATCGGCAGCTCCATAGGTATCACGGAAAGCAATGTATTTCACATTATCATAAAGAGTCTGGGTGGCAGAGGGGAAAAATCATATTGTACGGTTCCTTCACGCAATGGATATTTTTCCGATCAGGGTATCTACAAAAGACTTTTACCGCCACCATTGGGACCTACAATAGCTATGTGTTCATTCGCTCCGATAGTTGCCGTGATGGGTTTGGCTAAACGCACAAGCGGGTTGCGTGCTACGCCCCCCGCCATGCAGAATGTATTTTGGTTCATATTCTTTTATTCTGTTTTATTATTGCCCGCAAAGGTAACAATTTTATCATAAAAGACGCCAAATTGCAAACATATTTCTTATTCGTTCCGTAGAAGGAATATCTTTATTTACTTACTAAACCCATAAGGTGGACATTCAAAATTGGTAATATCCAATTTGTATTCCATCATATCTTTTCAACTCGTGTATGGGACGTTCCAATTCGTAAGGTATCGATTGTCTGCTGAATTGCTGGAAGTAAAGCAAACAAGCATCCCGCCACCAGACAGCATCCCGTGCCTGAATCTTCAGGCGGTGTTGCACATCACGAAATCGTTCGGAATCAATATACGGTTCCATCCTGTCCCCACACTTTTTTGAAAGTTTCTCACTTCGTTTACACCACGATCATACGCGTAGCACAGTTCTGCCCAAAGTGTACGTCCGCTCTTCATCTGATGATTCCAAGGGACATGGTGAAACCAAAGGAGCAGATTCTCCGGACAGGTATTCACATTGTCCAGTTGCTCGCATAATGGAGAATGGTATTGTCCGGTAGCATTACTTCCTGTACTGCTGCGGTCGAAACCTATTCCCATGTTGTCGGCACGGTGGTAATAAGGAGGCAGCCAATCCGGGCGGGCATCGGGAATATCACACCAGGGTTCCGGTCCGTATGATGTCCCCATGCAAAGATATGATGCAAGCCGAGAGGCATCATGTAGTCTACTACTGCTTCTCTCGATTTCTGAAGCACTTGGGAGTTGAGAAGGGAGAGTTGAGCGTCGATCTGCTCTTTTGAATGACTTCTCCTGCCGGAGTATCGGTTTGCGCACCGGTAACGGGAAGAAAAGTTTGCCTCAACCATTCTTCTCCTATCTGCTCGGAAGAAAGTGAATGTTTCCATGCCAAACGACCGAAAGCATACCAGTTGGCTTGGGCAAAAGGATGTCCGCACCAATTAGTATCATCACCGATGTTTGCCACTCCGGAAATAGCCGTGAGCGGATGAGAGAATAAAGAACCATCTGTCACACGGGCAACGGTAGAGCCTTTGCCTTGCAGATAAGTATCACTGTCTAAACACTCTTTCCACATAGGAGCAAGGAATGCAAGATGATTGGAAAAACCAAGATACTCTTGTGTGATTTGAAATTCGGGCATAACTGCCGTCTTTTTCATGGCTCCGAACAACGGGCTGAATGGTTCACGGGGTTGGAAATCAATCGGGCCGTTCTTTATCTGCACAATGATATTGTCGCGGAATTTTCCGTCCAAAGGTTCAAATTCAAGATAGGCTTGCTTGGCCCGGTCGCTGTCCGTGGGCGAGTAAACGAAAGCACGCCACATCACAATGCCATGATAGGGCCTCAACACATCGGCAAGAAACATATTGGCTCCTTCGGCATGAGTACGCCCGTAGTCACATGGACCGGGCTGTCCTTCGGAATTAGCTTTCACCAAAAAGCCTCCGAAATCGGGAATCAGGGAATAAATCTCTTTGGCTTTCTGCTTCCACCAGTCTATCACTTCTTTATTTAACGGATCGGAAGTGGATAAACCACCTAAAGCTGCCGGGGAAGAAAAGTTAATTGAAAGATATATTTTCAAGCCATAAGGGCGGAAAACGTCGGCCAAGACTTTGACTTTCTGCAAATAATCATCAGATAGTATCTTAGGACTTGCATTGACATTGTTTATTACAGTGGCATTAATGCCGATAGAAGCATTGGCACGTGCGTAGGCTTCATAACGGGGAGAGACAACAGACGGAAGTTCGTCCCATTTCCAAAGTGAATGTCCGGCATATCCGCGTTCGATTGTACCATCCAAGTTATCCCAATGATTCAGGATACGAATTCGATAATCAGGTCGTTCGGAGATATTGAGGGATTGCAAAGCTGATTCCGGTAGTTGTCCGGTAGCTTGCAGACGGAGTAAATGATACGTTCCATAAAGTACTCCTTGTTCACCGGAAGAAGCTATCGTTATTTGATTGCCACCTTTGGAGGTCTGAATCGTATATCCCTCATTTCCAAGTGCACGAAGTTCTTTATTGTTCCGGACCTCCAAAGTAACCGGGATTCCTCCCTGCCAGAAGTTCTGTAATTCGGAAACCGCAATACGTAATGTAGGTGATTGTTTCTTGCTGGTAATTTCCGCTTTCGCTCCCGATGCATAACGAAGCCACAAGGCACTTCCATCTTCTGCCCAAATAGAAGAAAAGCAAAAAAACAAAGTGAATGTCAATGCAAATATATTTCTCATAGTACAAAGTATGTTATCACAATTAATTTACAGTATGATAGCATAAGTAAATTAAGCATTCATAGTTAATAATAACCGCCTCTACCTGAAAAATCCCTATTACCTAATATTCTGGTAAAAGTAGGTATGTTTTTCAAATAGAGGCGGTTGTTTTAATGTATCCTATTATTCATCTTTTCCCTCGATAGTAATGATTCGCCCGTCTGCATCATACTGAAGTTCACAGACTTTCAAGCTACGGAGCCAAGTCTTTCCCTCTGATGGTACACAATCGTGATGAAACAGATACCACTTACCTTTAAACTCTACAATAGCATGGTGAGTAGTCCATCCTACCACCGGAGTCAGAATGACTCCCTGATAAGTAAACGGACCATAAGGGTTATCACCTATTGCATAGCAGAGCAAATGAGTGTCTCCCGTAGAATAGGAAAAATAGTATTTACCATTATATTTATGCATCCACGAAGCTTCGAAGAAACGGCGTTCCGTATCCCCTGCTGTCAATGGCTTACCGTCTTCATCCAGAATTACCACTGCACGGGGTTCTTCGGCAAACTCCATCATGTCTTCACTCAAACGAGCAACACGCGACGGGATTGCCTCCTCCTCTCCTTCCGGCAAAATGGCAGATTCCAAGGCTTTATTATTACGGTAACGTTGAAGTTGTCCACCCCACAATCCACCGAAATATATATAATAGTTACCATCTCCATCATTCCAGACAGCCGGATCAATGCTGTAACTTCCTTTCATCGGGTTTGCTTCCGGAACAAAAAGGTCCGTATGGTTTATCACTCACAGCTACCCCGATACGAAATATATCATTCTGATCTTTCAATGGAAAATACAGATAGTACTTCCTTACCATCTTTACAAACCACATCACAATCCCATAGTTGACGGCCCGCCCAAGGAATATCCTCTGTGGAAAGCACCACTCCATGATCTTTTTATTTCACCGTTCATCACATCATCCATAGAATACACGTGATAATCTTTCATATTGAAATGATCGCCATTATCATTTTCAGCAATACCACTTTCCCAATCGTGCGAGGGATAAATATACAGTTTGCCATCAAATACATGTACGGCAGGGTCAGCCATATAATCACCGGAACTAAATATCTTTTTTCTGTTTTCATGCTTTTTCGGTTTTTCTGTTAGAAACTTATTTTGTTTTTTTTCAGCCTCTTTGATAATCAGGCCGACTACCGGTTTCGGCTGATGATTGCGGTCGAAAAGCAATGGATAATCCGTACGTCCTCTCATCGGCCAGTCGTTACGCCACGAATCCTGATCGGCTACTCCCCAAAGAGTAACCCTGGTGATAAGGTTATGATGTTTCAGGAACAGACGGAAGAAAAGTCATTCATTCTCTCTGTCCATGCTTTCGATACCTCTTCCGGTAATCCATCCGGATAAGGATTCATCTCTTTCTTATATTCAAAGGAAGCGGAAACTTCTGCACCTACATTGGGATTCGGTGATGGTATCACCGTCAAATCCAGTTCTGTTATCATTACCTTCACTCCCGCTTTGGCAAAGGCAAGCATACTTTCTTCAAACTCGCTGATTTTCGGATAGTCCATGCCGATGTGTCCTTGCATCCCCACCGCATCAATACGGATACCACGTTTCTTTCAAGTCTTTCACCATCTTCACGACGGCAGCTCTTCTGCCCGGTTGAGCCATTGAATAATCGTTATAATAAAGCTCTGCATCCGGATCGGCCTCGTGTGCATATTGAAAAGCCAATGGGATATATTCTTCACCTAGAATTTCATAAAACTTAGTCTTGCGATATGCTCCATTATCTTCAATCGCTTCATTTACTACATCCCAGCCTTTGATACGGCCTTTATAGCGTTTCACGATGGTAGTGATATGGTCTTTCATCCGTTTCTTCAGGACTTCCGGAGAAACATTATTCCCGTCCTTATCTACGCAAAACCAAGGAGCCAATTGTGAATGCCAAATCAGGCAGTGACCAATGATAGCCATTTGATTGCTCTCACCAAAACTGACAAATTCATCTGCCTGCGCAAAATTATACTTATTTTCTTTCGGATGAATGACAGAAGACTTCATGCAGTTTTCCGCCACGATGGAATTAAAATTCTTCTTTACAATTTCAACAGCTGCGACATCCTTACCGGAACTTTGATGTGTGTTCACTGACACGCCAATCAAAAACTTGTTTTTTCAAAGCCTTTTTCAGCGAACTTCCATCTTTCGCAAAAAAAACTTCTCCATAAGAAAAAAAGAAAACATCACTGTCAATAACAACAACAGAATTATTCGTTTGAGTTTCATACGTTATATTTTTTGAGTAATAAACATTCTACTATCTTATCTATTCGCCTTTTTTTACAGCGCGATTCTATCTCCTCATTTATATTGTCAATCACATTATCTTCCAATTCATATTTAGAAATAATGAACATAGCGACCAAAAGCAACAACGCCGGAATAACGGCTACGAGCCACAGTATTCCCTGTTCGGCAAAAGGCGATTGTGACACTTCATTTGTCTGGTCGAATCCGACAAAAGCCATAACAAGTCCCGGTACAACTCCTCCAAGAGCCATTCCCGCTTTATAGAAAATACCAGTCAAAGCATTGACTATACCCGAAATACGTTTACCATGAGTATATTCGCCATACGAAATTACTTCGGGAACCAAAAGCCCACATATACCCTGTCGCAATAATGACTCCCGTCGATTTTATGAACTGCGCCACAAAAGACCAACCATATCTGCGTTTTGAGTACCGGAACCACAGAAATAATATACAGCAATGCCATACCCAATATAGCGACTGAAAGGAATACATAAAACATTTGCTTTTTCCAATGGCACGTTTAATGGCAGGTACCATCGGCATGAAAATGAATGCGGGTATCGAGCCCAAGGCCATGAAATAAGGTAACATCTCCGGTGCACGTACATTATAAATCATATAATATGAACCGGCAGAATTACCAATCGCCATCATTGCAAAAGCAGTAATGAAAAAAAGAACGCCAAAATACGCAAAGGTTTATTTCTACAAAATTCTACCCACAAGTCGGACACTTTTACTTTAGATGTCTCCTCCTGATCCATAACCACACGCTCCTTCGTCTGGTTAAAGCAGAACATCAATAACGCCAATCCGATAACAGCATAAATAGTCATCGTAATAAACCATGCGTTAGCAGATGCAGTAGTATTGATTTTACCATCGGGGAGACAACACCTTCACCAGTATCGGAATACCGTATGCCACAGCCAAACCACCCAAATTGGCAAAAACATACGCACTGACGTCAACACCGTGATTTCATTCGTATCGCGGGTAAGTGACGCATTCAGTGCTCCATAAGGCACATTAATCAATGTATAACACATGGATAATCCAACGTAAGTGAAATAGGCATAGAACAGTGAACCCGAAAAGCCGTTCCAAAAACAAAGAATAGCAAAACCAGTCAGCGGAATTCACTCCCCAAATAAGATATGAACGGTATTTACCTAGTTTAGGATTGTGTTTATCGACGAAAGCACCCACCAGAGATCCCAAAAGGACATCCACTATCCTGACAATAAGAAACATCACGGCTGCCACTTCCGGTTTAAGTCCATATACATTGGTATAAAAAATCAGCAGATACATACATACGGTCTGGTAAATAAGGTTTTGCGCCAAATCACCGGAACCGAATCCTATACGTTGAAGCCAAGAGAGTTTATAGAAACCTTTCGCTTCATTGGTCTTTATTGTATTCTCCATAAAATAGATAAATTGGTCATTTTCTGTTTTTCGTATTCATTTCTATCAAGATAGCTGCTGCCACTCGTTGCCCTAGCGTCTTTTTATCCAATGGATGAATATCATTCCATTCTCCTAAATCACTATTTTTAATCAGAGTAACATTTTTATTTGTATCGGCTACTTCCGCCTGCGCTTTCCGGAATTCCGCCCAGGCAGTGCGTCCTCCTTTATCTGTGGGTGAAAGGAAATCCGCCAGCTCAATGATATAGAAAGGCATATCCGACTTATTCCATCGTTGTCTCCAATCGCTAATCATAGCCGTCAACAAGTCTTTATACTCATTTCTGCGTGAGACATTCGATTCTCCCTGATACCAGATAACACCAGATACCGTATAGTTCAGCAAAGGAGCAATCATTGCATTATACAGTCCTGTGGGTTTATAATGAAAAGCCGTTTGTCCCGGAGCAGCGGGCATAGGGAGCACCGAGATGATATTTCCAACTCCCCTCCAAATTGATCTCCGATTCTCCTTTTTCCGGCTGACCTTTTCCGAAAAGGATTTTATAAGGCTTTTTCCTTTACAAATTGAGGACGACCGCCATAACTGAAAAGGCGTATGGTTATTGTATTTTTTCCGGCTTTCAACAATCCGGCAGGAATGGTGTAGATACGGGGAGGATACTGATAAGAGACAGTCCCCACAAATGTGCCATTTACATAGACCGAATCTGCATCTACGATGCATCCCAAACGAAGAGTCGCTTTCTCTCCCGCCTGTTGTGCAGACACCTGAAAGTCTTTACGGAACCAGTGGGAGCCATTGACGGTATTCAGTCCGTTTGTTGCCCAGCCGGAAGTAAACAAATCTGTTTCTGTCCAATTGCTATCATCATAATCGGCAGCATACCAAGGGGTAGCCTCATGCATCCCTTTATCTCCCTGAAACAACGCCACATTCCAGGCATGACTTTTCTTCCTCTCCTCTTTTTTCATCGACTCCATCAAATCGTCTGACTCATAGATACGCTTTTCATTCAAATAAAATGGAAAAGGCTTCAACCCTCCCTCACTGATCCACGCTTCTACCGGTGAACCTCCGACACTGGAATTTATGATTCCTACCGGAACCTTTGTCTTTTGATAGACATCTTTAGCGAAGAAATAGGCCAAAGCAGAGAAAGGCATCACATTTTCAGGAGTCATCGCTTGCCCAAAATTCCCGGAATATCTGCCTGCGGAGCATGAAAATTATAGAGCAGAGGTGTTTTTATATAGCGTACCATCGGATAGTTACTGTCCGTAGATATTTCATCGCGAAAACGATCTGTAACCCGTGAAACAGGCAATTCCATATTCGACTGGCCCGAACATACCCAAACATCACCAATAAGAATATCCTTTAATTCGATATCATTAATGGCCATCGTATAAGGTCCGCCAGCTTTCAATATAGGCAAAGTCACTTTCCAGTTACCTTGTACATCAGCAACAGTCTTATATTTCTTTTTTTGAAAAGTTATATCAACGGTTTCATCAGGATCAGCCGTTCCCCAGATATTGACAGGTTCCCCACGTTGAAGTACCATTCCGTCGGAAACAAGAGTCGGAAGTTTAACCTTTGCTCCGCCCAACAAGGCGAAGCAAAGGAACACAACTACTAACCCTACCTTATAAAAACCAATACTTATTCATTCTGTCTTTTCCTTTTTATATGTCTTTATTTCATGATAATTTAGCAAGAGAAGAAATCCATCGGGATTCCACTTTGCAAACTTAGGAAGTTTCTTCCCACTTACCCAGAAATTCTGATTCAAATCATTACTCGCTTGTTACATCATCGTTTACGTATGTTACAAAAAACTTGTTGCAATGTTACATTCAAGCTGAAACCACCGATAAACAAGAGGAAAGGGAAAGTTTTAGAACGAGCGGATTACAGTAGTTATTGTTATTCATTTGATCCACTCCAGGATGATAACAACTACTGTAACCCTCACTCTCCCCTTCTTTAATCGTTATAAAATCATTTATTCCAAATCTCCGGTAAAGTCTCCGCTGACATCTTTACCAGCCAAACCATCGGCCACTCCCTTATAAGCATGTTTACGTGCATAATTAGCATCCCAAAGGTTCGGAGCATCATTCGGTATCCAATTCACATGTTCTTTTTCATTGTCCGATACTCCCCAGATGGTAATACCATATTGTTTGTCCGCTGGGATATACTTCTTGTACATATCAATGACATACTGATACATTTCTGCCTGTTGTGCCAGATTTTCAGTAGTAGGCGACGAAGTGTTAACCTTAATATCCAACTCGGATACTTTAATCAACTTGCCGGTAGCACCCAGTTTCTGGAACATTTGAGCAATATTGTCTTTATTGGAATCAATAGCAATATGCATTTGTGTACCAATACCATCCACTTTGGCCCCTTTGCTTTCGATGTATTCCACATATTTAATCAGACCGTCACACTTATTGAGGTTATATTCCAGATTATAATCATTGATGAATAGTTTATCATCCGGATTTCCATACTGACGGGCAAGTTTGAAAGCTTCTACTGCATAGTCTTTCGGAGTCAGGAAATAATCTTGCCAGTAGAATTCATCAGAAGCCAGATCAGTTTTGCCTTTACCAGTCTTAATGTCTGATGTTTTTCCGTCATCCATTGGTTCATTGACTACGTCCCATGCATGAACATAAGGTTTGCAATGGGTAACCATCTTTGAAATCCAGTCTTCCATAGCATCTCTGATAATCTCGGCTTTTTCTTCGTCGGTCTTCTCAATGATAGTAGGACCGGAAGCACGAGTGACAGCACGTGTCTCCACCACTTTCTCCGACAATACGATATTATCTATATAATAATCACCCGCACTAACTCCGAAATTGATACAGAATCGATTCATATCCTCTTTAGACACTGTAAATTCTTTCTTAAATTCTGTCCAAGTCGTACTCACATTTCCATCTACATAGCATTCACCTGCATAACTCGTTGAGTTCTGAATTTGAATTTGGAAAGTAGTTGAGACACTTGCTTTAATCATAGCAGAGAACTCATAGGTCTTGCCGACTTCCAAAGGAGTATCAAAGCCATATCCAGCCTGTGCCTTATATGCATTGCCCGCCCCTCCGTCAACAGAACTAGTCAGCTTCATCGAATATGAACTTCCATATCCTTCACCTTCTTCCGAAATCGCGGCCTTTCCACTACTCCAAGCTCCCCAAGGAGTAATAGCTTTGCTTTCAAAATCTCCGTTAGAAATCAGATTGCCCACAGTAGGCTCCGCATCTTTGTCTGTCACAACAATATTATCTACATAATAAGTCACATCCGGCAAATAACCAAACTCAAATGCAATCTGAAATGTAGTACTAACAAAATCATTCACCGTAATCTTCACCTGCTGCCATTGAGACGTCGTCTCAAAAACTTCCGTCCAACTGCCACCTGTAGCATACCAATCCTTATATGGATAATTATTTCCTAACCCATCAAAAGTCAACCGGGCTTTACCGGGATTATCCGAACGGACAAAAAATGAAATTTCATAATTATGCCCCACTTACTGCTGAAATGTCAGGGTATATAATTGCACAGAATGAGCAGCCGTTACAGAAGATCCTACTGTAAATTTCAATGCTTTGGAAGTAGTTGTCAGTCCTTCCCCTTCCACAATGGACATCGCATCACTTCCATTTTTACGATTCCAGCCATCAAAGGTTCCATCTTCAATGCCTGACAGATCCAACAAATTACTGCCCGCCGGTCCCGGAATAACTTCCGGTGCAATCAGACTATTCAGATAACTCGCATTCTGATTAGTGTGCCAAATCAGACAGTGTCCATAAATGCTTATACCCGCTTCTGTAGTCTTTGTAAACAATTGATCTACCTTATCAAATTTCAAATTCCCTTTAGAATCGACCATAGGACCGTGCTTCATGGCATATCCTATCGTCAGATCATTAAAGTTCTCATTCACAATGGTAGTCGTTGTCTCGTCACCAAGATATTCATCCATCCCCACTCCGATACCCAACTTAAAGTTGGGATCGGGATAAATATTCTTTCAACGGCTTGTAACGGGAAATCTTTTCAGCCAACTGTAAAGGCAGTTCGGAAGAAGTAACCGCTCCATGTGTAGGGTCTTTATACCACTCCATCTTATTATCGTCACACGATGTCAATATCAGCACCGACAAGGCAACAAACGGAAGCATATTTCTGTATTTCATAATCTTTTTCAATTTAAAGTCATTATTATTCTGCATCCTCTTCTTCGTCCGGGAAATCGGTATATTCCGGCTTCGTCAAAGGTACGACACGCCAGTTATCAATATAAATCTTCACGGAAGTTGCTTTGGATAGAAACTCTGTTTCTTTATCCGAGCTCGCACCTGTGATCTTATCCAATGTAATATCAGAGTTCTCAAAATAGAAACCGAAGTTGGCATAAGAAGCAGATGCACGGGTAGCGGTCACATCGGCAAAAGTGGTCCAAGCTCCGCTGGATGCTTTCGATTTGTAGAATTCACTAAACGGAACAGTTACAGTCTGCCAACCGGTTGTCTGGAAAGGAACAATCTTTCCGTCTACAAGCCACGGTACGTAATTATAACAGTCTCTCTCCCATTCTCCACCGTTGAATCCGTTCTGACCACAAATCTTCAGGAATCCGGATTCAGACCAAGGTTCGGGCACATAAATTTCAAACTGAATAGCACATTCGGCAACAGGAGTTTCAGCAGGGACACCCAGCGTCAACCAGTCAGGATCAGTGCCATTACCAGCTGTCCAAACTTCAGCACAACGATTCTTCGCTGCTGCCACCGGCAACTGTCTTTCTAATGGCAAACGACAGTAAGCACCTTTGCGACACATTACCTTCACCAATCGAAGCTGATTCCAGTTCGGTTGTTTGAATCATACTTTCAGAATCGCCCCATGCCCCTTGTGCACCCACTCCGTCGAAGTTCAACAACAAGCCTTTCTTATAATTGAAATAGGCAGGAGAATAAGCACCACCATTCGAACCTTCTACGAAAATAGAACCCGCCCTCTTCAGAAACTCCGGCAGGCATATCCACCATAAAATATTCACCGTCAAGATCAGAAATAATACCTTCTGTCACCACCACATTTCCGGGGAAAACGACTTTTGCTATTTCCGTCAATCCACTTCCATAAACAATGATAGGTTCACCTACATTCGGCATACAGTTGGAGATTTTCGTTATAGACGGTGCAGCAGCACGAATCTGGAAATCATAAACGTATTCACCACCATCTTTTACCAAACGAATTGTATTACGTACATTCTCGTCTGCTTCTGTAGTCGGAACTTTACTGTTCACACTAACCAGAAAAAGATTTATTCGAAACAAATACCGGATTAAAATAACAGTTATATCCATTAATATACACTTTCTTCAATCCGTTGAATCCTTCACCTTCAATTCGGATCAGTTGTCCCAAACGGGCAAAATCAACCAAACGGTCAGGAACATTCGACTTCGCGTCTTCCAGATAGATCCCTGTTATGTTCATCACAGAACTTCCGCCATTATCGTCATCGTCGTCGCACGAAACAAAAATGAACAAGAGCAGATGAGCAGACTCACCAATAAGCCAAATGCTTTCATACTATTTTTATATATCAAGCTTTTCATTCGTATTCTCGTTTTTAGTTAAACAAATCGGTTATTCTGTCTTCCTTAAATGCATAAGGCATAGGATCCGCTTTCAACAAAGGATTTTTGCACAGTCTCCGATTCCGGATAAGGAAGAAGGAATATACTGGAATCGACGTCACCTATGGCACGCTTCGTTTCATCCGAATCCTCGTCTCTCTTCAAAGTCTGTGTATCCGCATCCCATACTACAGGAATAGCAGTACCCCTATCCTGTCCGGTGATATAATTGAGTACTTCCTGTTGTTTATAATAAGCTCTACGTACCAAGTCATACCAATACTGTCCTTCCAGACAAAGTTCCAGTCTACGCTCACGACGAATATCTTCGTAAGTAATCGAATTTTGGGGTTCCAAACCGGCACGCTTGCGCACTTTGTTAAAGTATTCCATTGCATCGGCATCATCTGTTGAAGGATTATTTCCCAATATAGCTTCTGCATAAATCAGATATACTTCTGCCAGACGCAACATGTAAGTATTGATAGGAGTACTTCCGGAAGTGATCTTCGCATTATCTTTGCTAGAACCACAAACATATTTCTTACAATAAATTCCGGAAACAGTACCCGATGCTTTCTTCTCACAAGTATATCCTCCGTTTGCTTTCTGTATTTCAGGATAATGATCGCCATAAGCCATCCAAGTCGGCTGACGCCGTTTATCTCCTTTTTCATACTCCCAAATCACGTCCGGTTGTGCAAAAAACATAACCGCCCCATGCACGGTCATTACCGGTAATAGCCGACTCACAAGCAAAATAATCCTGTATCGTATTACATTCCCCATACGTACCATTACTAACCCATTGTAAAGCAAACAGTGTTTCCGAGTTGTTATTTTTATCAATCATAAACAAATCGGCATAATCAGTCATCAGTTCAAAATTTCTGTTTTCTATCACTTTTAAAGCCGCTTTCTTTGCCAAATCCAGATAGTCCTGATTACGGGTCGCACTATTAGGGGTTACTACTATAACCGGCATACGTCAGATAAACACGCGACAACATGCCAAAGGCACTGTATTTATTGACACGTCCGGCAGCAGAAGAAACCTCCGGCAAATATTTTGCCGCAAATTCCAAGTCACGCATCGCAAATTCATAGACATCACTTACCGGGCTAGTATTGACAATTGATTAGCCACCAGTTCATCCGTATCCTCATTTATAATAACATTTCCCCATAACATCGCCAGATAGGAATAAGCAACTCCACGCATGAACCGTGCTTCAGCAATATATGGGTTCTTCACTTCTTCGCTATTGGATGAGTTACCTTTTGATCCCGTTAATAATCTTATTAGTTTGCTGTACTATATTGTATAATGAGCCCCAAGCCGAAACTAACGGCCCCGTCAATCCGGTTTCGGTCAAATCGGCAAAAGGATAGATATAATTAGAGGTTGTCGCACAAAGGTTGAATCCGCGTCCATCACCCAGTCCATAATAGAACTTATCGTTAAAGTCGAACCACACCTTATTATACAAAGGAGCTGTTGCTGCCCGGAAATCATCTTCCGTTTGATAAAAGTTATCTCCTGCGATATTGGAGTTATCTTCAGAATCGAGGAAGTCACTGCATCCTGCAAACGCCAAAGCTACAGCCAACATGAAAGAGTATATATATTTACTTGTTTTCATATTTAGTCACTTTAAATGATTAAAAGGTTAAATTCAGACCGAATGTATAAATTCGCGGAGAAGGATAACGATAGTTATCAAAGCCTGTAAGCAAAGCGTCCTGATTGGCAGAACCTATTTCCGGGTCCATCCCTTTGTATTTTGTGAATGTATATACATTCTGCAGGTTACAATAAAGTTTCAGATTCTGAATACCAATCGGTGCCAACCATTTATTACGCGGGAACGTATAGCCGAAAGAGATAGACTGAATACGCAGGAAAGAACCATCTTCCACAAAGCGGTCACTGAAACGATAATTGGAATCATCTGTCCCTTTGGCAATAGCCATACGGCAAGCATAAGGGTCACCGCCTACAATCTGTATATTCCGATAATCATCCGGACCATTCGGATCAATCAAAGCCAGTTGTGCATAATCCAACGCCGATTTCAGGATATTATTATTGCCCCGTGGATTTTCAAGTTCACGACGCCCCCAGTTTACAACTTCATTTCCCACCGATCCGGTCAGGTTAATGCTCAAGTCGAAGCCTTTATAAGAGAAAAGAGTTACCGAAGCCGAAAGTAAAGTCCGGTTCAGGATTACCGATATAAGTACGGTCCTGTTCATTGATAACACCGTCTTTGTTTACATCTTCAAAAATATAATCACCAATCCAGATACTATTCTTGGAAATCGACATACCTTCAGGCAATGCTACCGGCTTAATTGCTCCAGAAGCATCTCTATAGTAAAAGTCAGTAGCCTTTTCAAAGCGGCCAATCACTTTATAACCATAAAACTGTCCGATAGGGTTTCCTACTGATGTACGTGTCAGTACGGTTATTGTTTCGCCTGTCTGATTACTCTTATCTATCAGGCTGGTTGCCGTATCCAGCGATTTTACTTTATTACGGTTCATAGAGAATACCACGTTACTTCTCCATTGAAATCCGCCTTTATCAATATTCACTGTATTTAAAGTCAACTCAAGTCCTTTATTCTCCAAAGAACCCACATTCTTCCAGAGTGCGGAAGTAGAGCCCTGACCTGAAGTTCCCACGTAAGCAGGAAGAGGCACTTGCAACAACAAATCATTTGTTTTCTTATAATAAATATCGGCTATCAATTCAATCCTGTTCTGGAAAAGATTAATATCAAGTCCCAGATTACTTGAATAAGTAGACTCCCATTTCAATTCGGGATTCGGAGTATTGCCAGCCAGCAACCCTGTTCCCCAAACGGTAGCAACAGATGAATAAATGGCTTTATATGCATTATTAGGCACATTCTGATTACCTACAACACCCCATCCTAAACGCAATTTCAGATTATTAATAATATTGTTGTCTTTCAAAAAAGATTCATTGAAACCTTCCAAGCCAAAGCAGCCGACGGGAACCATCCCCAACGATTATCTTTTTGTAGAATTTGGAAGAACCGTCGCGACGAAGAGTAAATGTCAACAGATATTTGTCATCGTATGAATAGAACAGACGGCCGAAATAAGATAAAATCGAACTTTCTCCACTATTACCATTATTCTTGGCTGTTGCGGCATCTCCCAATGTCAGGTCGGTTGCGGCATTGGACAAATATCCCATACGGCTTCCCATCAGATATTCCCATTTGCTCTCCTGCATTTCCTGACCAATCATTGCATTCACATTGTGCACTCCAAAAGTTTTCATGTAATTCACGATATTTCTCCAGCTCCAGAACTTATTATATGATTTTGGAGAAAGTCCCCTGACGGTCCGTATTCTCAATCGCACCAAATGTATATGAGGGATCAAATTTATAAGTATTAGTTACCCCATAATCGAAAGACAATTCCGTTTTAAACGTCAGTCCGTCAATGATAGTAGCTTCAGCATAGGTGTTTGCCCGAATACCCATTTTCTCATTGCGGTTATCCTTTATCATGGCAAGACCCACCGGATTCGTTTGTACCCATTCGTCCGTATCCGGTCCGTCAAATGTGCCTTCAGCATTACGAACAGCCACACTCGGACTCTGCAATAAAGCAGTTCTAATCAACGACTCGTCAGATACAGTCAATTTCTGACGGGAATTACTAAACGCAAAGTTAATACCCATTTTTAAATAGCTCTTCACCTGGGCATCAAAAACTACCTCGTAAGTTCAGACGCCTGAACCCTGAACCAACAGCAATACCATCCTGATTGAGGTAACCTGCTCCCCAATGCATAGTTACTTTTATCAGTACCTCCGGTCACAGAAAGATTATGACTGGTCATCATAGCTTTAGAGAACATCTCATCCTGCCAGTCTGTACCCTCACCTAGTAAATCCGGACGAACAAAGTTATTATCCTTGTTCACTATTCCCCAATCATTTCCCGAATAGTCTTTTCCTGAACGAACATTCTTATGCTCCGCATATTCACGCAGATTCAGCATATCCAGTTTTTTAGGCATTTCCTGCCATCCTATATATCCGTCATAAGTTATTTGCGCCTCACCCTTCTGTCCACGTTTGGTAGTAATCATAATCACACCGTTTGCAGCTCGCGCACCATAAATAGCAGTGGCGGAAGCATCCTTTAATACGTCCATAGAGACGATGTCCGAAGGATTGATAGATGCCAGTGCATTATCACTTCCCGAACCTGTGGAACCGTCGATGATCACCGTCAATGACAAAGATAGGTTCATTGGAGGCATTCAAAGAGTTGATACCACGAATACGGATGGAAGAACTACCACCGGGCATACCGCTATTAGCCTGTACCTGCACACCAGCAGCACGTCGCTTGCAGTCCTGGTCAACGGAAGTCACTACAGATTTCTTAATGGCTTCATCGTTGACCGATACAACAGAACCGGTCAGGTCACTACGTTTCATCTGACCATATCCAACTACAACTACTTCGTCTAATACTTTTGCATCTTCTTTGAGGGTAATATCAAACTGCTTTTTCCCGGCTACAGGAATCGTTTGTGTCTGATATCCGATAAAAGAAATCTTCAAGCTACCTTTGGCTGATACATTCAACTTAAAATTACCATCCAAATCGGTAACTATACCATTGGTAGTGCCAGCTTCTACTACACTGGCTCCGATAATCGGTTCGCCCGATGCATCTTTGACCACTCCGTCACGGAAACAGTCTGTGCCAATACCCATACAGGAAAGAGGCAGAAAAAAGAATGATAAGACCTAACGGTCGAAAATAATGATTTGTGCTTTCCATAAAATCATTTTTTTAATTAATAATGATAGTGGTTAATCCAAGTTATAGGTTTTTCTCTTCTTATTTATAATAAGGAATAGAGTAAGGAATTCATGTTTCCATAAGCAGTTATTATTTTAAGGTGTCCGACAATTCATTTTTTGTTAATGCAAATTTATGGATAATATATCAAGTATAGGTGGAGATTTTGTTTCAAGCAATTGACAGGCGGTTACATACACTTGCATGTACGTTACAAGCTATTGCACACCCGTTACATACCCTCCCAGAAGCATCCCTAAAGGGTTTGCACGTAACATCAGTAAAGGAAAAGTAACAAAGCTAATGCTATTTTAATTTAATATAGTATCTTTGTCTATATAAAAAGCACCAATAAACCCTGCTTATATTAATGAGTATGAAAGCACAAATCCTATTCCTTTTTTTCCATATACTGTTTCCTGATAGGAAGCACTCCTGTTATGAAAGCACAGACCGGCAAATTCTATTCAACAGACAAAGAACTTT
>VOFK01003660.1_pt1 | contig 45605 bp, 43 predicted proteins | sample 5384121 | NCBI WGS metagenome assembly VOFK01 (sample SAMN12384730, study PRJNA508395) | human gut metagenome | isolation source: healthy gut J | host: Homo sapiens | reverse complement strand
ATGTTGTGCTTCGTTCGGTTACATTGTTGCTCGACGGTAATCATATTGACATAGCCTACCCCGCCGACGCGACGAGCGTGATCGTGAAGAGCACGGCTACCATGTTCACAAGTGTACTTTTCATCGTCGTCCTCCTACTTTTTTGGCGCCGAAACGCTTTGGGTTTGACAGAATCGATTGATAAAGGGGCACGGTGGCGTTCATCACCAGAATCGCAAACGACATGCCCCTCGGGATAGGCGCCCCACAGGCGGATGCACATCGTAATGACGCCGATCCCCACGGCGTAGATCACGCCGCCGCGCACGGTCATCGGCGAGGTGGAGTAATCGGTGGCCATGAAGACCGCACCCAGAATGGCGCCGCCCGCCAGCACGTGGAAAGCGGGAAACTCGTAGAGCAGGCTGCCCGTCCAGCCGCGGCCGAGAGCCACGAAAAAGGCGAACAGGGCCATGGTGGCCAGAATCGTCACCGGAACATGCCACGTGATGACCCGACGCCACAGCAGATAGACGAAACCCGCCAGCAGCGCCAGCGCAGCCACTTCGCCCAGCGAGCCGGGAATCGATCCGAAGAGCATGTCCTGATAATCGATCGCCGAGGCCGACACCGCCCCGAACTTGACCGCCGCCAGCGGCGTAGCACCCGAAAAGGCATCGGCCACGGCACCGGCCGGCTGCGGGAACGACGTCATCTGGGCGGGATAGGCGATCAGCAGGGAAGACACGCCCGACCAGCGCGGGGGTTGAACGGGTTCTTGCCCAGACCGCCGAAGGTCATCTTGCCGATGGCGATGGCCACGAAAGCGCCGATCACGACGATCCACCACGGAATCGACGCCGGAAGGTTGAAGGCCAGCAGCACGCCGGTCACCACCGCCGAGAGGTTTCCCACAGTCGGAGCGCCGCGCAGCATGAACCGCTGGATCAGATACTCGAACACGACGCAGCACACCACCGACAGCGCCGTAACGCCCAGCACGCTCCAACCGAAGAGCAGCGCCGAGACGACCAGCGCGGGCAGCAGCGCGATCACCACGTCGCGCATGATCTTCGTCGTGGACTCCGCACTGTGGACATGCGGCGACGGCGCGACAAAAAATTGATTTGCCATAGATTATCCGTTTTTGTTTTCTTCGTTCTATTTTTTTCGGAGCGTTGGCCGCCGCACGGGCGCGAATCAGCCCCATGACCCGCTGCTTGCCCAGCCGGATGTAGTCCAGCAGCGGCAGGTCGGCCGGACAGGTGAACTGGCAGCATCCGCATTCGATGCACGAGGTGACCTCCTCGCCTTCGAGACGCTCCCACAACTGTTTGCGCGAGAGTTTCGAGAGCAGATAGGGTTCCAACCCCATCGGACAGGCCTGCACGCATTTGGCGCATTTGATGCAGGCGCTCTCCGCGCCGCGCTGCGCCTCGGCGCCGCCGAGCACCGTAATGCCCGAACAGCCCTTCGTGACGGGCGACGACAGGTCGACCATCGCGCGTCCCATCATCGGGCCGCCGTTGAGCACCTTCACGTCGCCTTCGGGCAGACCGCCCCCGCCGCCTCGACGAGCGACGCGATCGGCGTACCCATGCGCACCAGATAGTTCGACGGCGTCTTCATGCCCTTGCCCGTCACCGTCACGATCCGCTCGACGAGCGGCTTGCGCTTCTGCACGGCCTCGTAGACGGCCACCGTCGTCGAAGCGTTGCATACCACGGCGCCCACGTCGATCGGAAGGCCCGGCGGAGGCGGCACCTGACGCCCCGTCACGGCGGCGATCAGTTGCTTCTCGCCGCCCTGCGGATAGCGTACTTTCAACGGCGTAACCCGCACGCCCTCGTAATGCTTCGACAACTCGCGCAGGAACGCGATGGCGTCGGGTTTGTTGTTCTCAATACCGATCTGCGCCTGCTTCACGCCCAGCACACGCATCAGGATCGTCGTACCGACCATCAGCTCCTCGCCCTTTTCGAGCATCGTGCGATGATCGGAGGTAAGGTAAGGTTCGCACTCCACTCCGTTGATAATCAAGAATTCGGTTTTCTTACCGGGAGGTACCGACAGCTTCACGTGCGTGGGGAAGGTCGCACCGCCCATGCCGACGATGCCGGCCGCCTTGATCCGGTCGAGGATCTCTTTGGGTTCGAGCGTGCATTCGCGCACCAGATCGGGCGTAAGATCGACTTCCGGCACCCACTCGTCGCCTTCGCGCTTGATCGTAATCATCATCTGACGCACCCCCCTGCCCGTTGGGTTGCAGGTCGACGGCCGTCACCGTGCCCGAAACCGGAGCGTGGATGTTGGCCGACATGAAACTCGCGGCTTCGGCGATCAACTGCCCCGCGAGCACCTTGTCGCCTTTGGCGACCTTCGCTACGGCCGGCGCGCCGATATGCTGTGCCAGCGGAATCCGCACTTCGTCGGGCAGCGCGAAGCGCTCGACGGCCACGGCCCGCGACAATTTGTTATCCGACGGATGGACACCGCCGATGGGAAATGTCTTCATATAACTCTTTCCTGTTTGATTATTCACTCTTCGGGGACTCGCCGTCCGCAGATTTCGCCGGCGCGGGTTTCACGGCGGCGGCCGGAGCGGCCTTCGGTTCGCGCGGCAGCGGCTCCATGCCCACCAGACGGATCGCGCCCGTAGGGCATTCGTTGACGCACTTACGGCACAGTTTGCACTTCAGCGGATCGATGTAAGCCAGGTTGTTCTCCACCTTGATCGCGTCGAACGAACAGACCTTTACGCACTTGCCGCAGCCGATACAGCCCGCCTTGCAGGCCTTCATCACCACGGCCCCCTTGTCCTTCGAGACGCACGACACATAGACGGCGCGGTGCTTGGGCCACCTCTTGCGCAGTTCGATGATCCCCTTCGGACATGCCTTGACGCAGGCGCCGCAGGCGGTGCACTTGTCGGCGTCGACCACCGGAAGTCCCGTTTCGGGGTCCATCGAGAGCGCACCGAAAGCGCACGCGCTCACGCAGTCGCCGAAACCCAGACAGCCGTAGGCGCAGCCCGTCTCCCCCACGTAGAGCGACGCAGCCACGGCGCATGACCGTGCACCGTCGAACCGGTTCGTGCGGGGACGCTTGGCGCACGTTCCGCCGCAACGTACGGTCGCGGTCTGCGCCTCCTTTTCGGGAGTCGTCTTGCCCAGATACGCTGCGCACTGCTTCATCGCCTCGGCGCCGCCCACCGGACAGAACAACTCGGAAATATCCTCGCGTTTGACCAGCGCGTCGGCCATTCCCCGACAGCCGGCGAAGCCGCAGCCGCCGCAGTTCGCACCGGGCAGCATCTTCTCCACCACATCGATGCGGGGATCTTCCTCGACGCGGAACTTCCGGGCGACGAAATAGAGCACGATCGCCGCCAATACTCCCAGCACGCAAAGTGTCAGGATCGTATAAAGCAATACTTCCATTATTGTTTATGAATTTTGAAATGAATTTTCTTCTCCAACCGCTCCCGCAGCAGGTAGAGCGTCCCGTAATAGAGAGCGATGCCGCCCACAGCCGCCAACGCAGCCGCACCGTCGCTCCAGCCGGCCAGCGATGCGGCCACGAGCGCCCCCAACAACACGACGAAGGGCACGACGTAGGCCCAAAGGACCGCAGTCATGCCCATATTCCGCTCCACCGAGACCGTTACGCGCTCCCCGCCGTGAAGGAAGGGGCCTCGGGCGTCGCGATCTCGATCCGTTTTCGGGTCGATTCGCCCATACCGCACACCATACGTGCGTGGCAGGAGGCACAGGCGCTCTGCGCCGTGAGCTCCACCTCCACGACTCCATCGCCCGCGCGTACAACCGTGGCGATATGTTCGATCGGCCGCGTCATCGCCGCCTAATCGCCGTACTTGTTGGTCAGCGGCAGGATGCGTTCGTGACCGAACGCGCAGGCCGAAAGCCGCAATACGGGAGGGAACTGGTAACGCTTCTTCTCGTTGCGCATCAGCATCTGGTGAATCTTCTCCACCACCTCGGCGTCGAAACCCGCATTGACGATCTCCTCGCGGTGCTGCCCCTCCTCGATCATGCGAAACAGAATGGCGTCCACCACCTCGTAGGGCGGCAGGATGTCGCTGTCCTTCTGACCGGGATGCAGCTCCGACGACGGCTCCTTCGTAAGGATACTGTCGGGAATCACGTCGTCGTGCAGTTTATTGATGTAACGGGCCAGATCGTAGATCTCGCCCTTATAGAGGTCGCCCGTCACGCTGAACGCACCGGCCGTATCGCCGTAAAGCGTACAGAAACCGAGTGCATTTTCGCTCTTGTTCGAGGAGTTGAGCAGGATATACCCGCATTTGTTTTGTAGAGCCATCAGCATCACCGTGCGCAGACGCGCCTGGATGTTCTCCTCCGTCGCGTCGAACGCCGTACCGCCGATAACGGGTTTCATCGTATCGACGACGGCCTTGTAAGCCTCCGTAATCGGAACCACGTCGTAAGCGATTCCCAGATTGTCGGCCAACTCGCGCGCGTCGACCACCGAGTGGTCGGACGAAAACTGCGACGGCATCAACAGCGCCTTGACGTTTTCACGCCCCAGCGCATCGACGGCCAGACAGGCGACCACCGCCGAGTCGATACCGCCCGAAAGGCCGATGGCGGCCTTCGTATAGCCGTTCTTCCCGAAATAGTCGTGCAGACCGCAGACCGCGGCCGAATAGACCATGCGGGTACGATCCTTGTAGGTGGTATAGGGCACCGCGATCGGTTCGTGCTCGGCCCGCGTGTCGAAGATCGCGAAATCCTCCTCGAAACTCTTCATCAGCAGTTCGATCTGCCCGTCGGCACCCACGACGGCCGACGTGCCGTCGTAGACGATTTCGGTCGAACCGCCCACCTGGTTGATGAGCATGATGCGCTTCGACTCCACGTATGCCAGATCGTGCATCGTGTTGTAGCGATAGGTCATCATTCCCTTGCCGAAACGGCGGGCGTTGATGCTGAGGATCAGATCGACCGACTTGTCGAAATTGGAGGTGCGGCTCAGGTCGTCCCCCACGATGACGGCCACCCGCTCGCCGCAGATCGTGATCGTCTCGCAGCCGCTTCCCTGAACGAGAAATCCCATTTCGCGGCGTGCGGTGATGAAACGCTTGCTTATGCAACGCTCGACCTCGCCATGCTGGATGACGGCGGCGGCGCTCACCGTACCGCATTCGGTCAGCACGGGAACACCCACGACGGCCGCGATACGGCCGCAATGCGAAGCGATCTCGTCCAACGCCTCCTCGCAAAGTTCGATAAACGTCGTTTTGCACAACAGATCCAGGGCGGGCGTTCCGCTGAGGGCCTGCTCGGCGAAGACGACGAGATCGGCGCCCTCGGACTTGGCCCGCTCGACGGCGCCGATGATTTTCGACTTGTTCCCTTCAATGTCGCCGATCGTATAATTCAACTGAGCAAGAGCGATTTTCATCTATCAGGAATTTTAATTTTCCAATATATATTGTGCAAAGGTAACGATTATTTGGAGAAGTTGGCACGTTTTCTCCTAAAATATGCCGCGCGGCGTCTCGCTCTGCGACGAAACTCCGGCAGCCACGGCACGGGGTGCCGACAGCACGCCGACACCGCCCCGTACAAACCTCCGCGCAATCCCGCCGTTCGGCCGAGCGCAACCGCTGCCTCCCGCCCCGCAATCGGCGGAAAGAAGGCATGTTCCCGACCGGCGGCGACCGCGCCGGAGGCACGGCCCGCAGGACACCGCAAAAAGAGGGAGGTTCCGCCTCGAAAGAGACGAAACCTCCGCTATGTCCCGTTACGGACTACTCTTCCGCGCCGTCGGGGTCGGCGACCAGAATACGGCCGCAGTATTCGCAGATGATGATCTTCTTGCCCTGACGGATATCGGCCTGGCGCTGAGGCGGAATCCGATTGAAGCAGCCGCCGCACGCATCGCGCTTGACGGTCACTACGGCCAACCCGTTGTGCACGTTGCTGCGAATCCGGTTGTAGGCTGCCAGCAGGCGCTCGTCGATCTTGGCCTTGGCGACATCCGCCTGCTCGCCGAATTCGGCGACCTGCGAAGCCGTCTCCTCCTCGATGCTCTTCAACTCGCCCTGTTTCACCTCCAAATCGGCTTTCCGGTCGGCGACGATCCCTTCGGTCTCTTCCAGCAGCGCCTTCTTGGCCTTGACAGCGGCCGCATACTCTTTGAGACGCTTTTCGGCCAGTTCGATTTCGAGCTCCTGATACTCGATCTCCTTGGTAATGGCGTCGAACTCGCGGTTGTTGCGCACGTTGTTCTGCTGCTCCTTATAGTTGCCGATGAGGATTTTGGCCTGGTCCACCTCGCGCTTACGCTGTTTCGTCAGGGCGTTCAACTCCTCGATCTCGCCGTTGATATGCTCGATACGGGTGTTCAGACCGGCCAACTCATCTTCCAGATCCTGTACCTCCAACGGAAGCTCGCCTTTGATTTTGTTGATTTCGTCGATCTTCGAATCGATTTTCTGCAACTCGTAGAGTGCCAGAATTTTCTCCTGCATGGAGTAATCGACTTCGGCTGTTTTCTTCTGTGCTGCCATATGTCGTATTTAATGATTGAACTTCTTTTCTGCGTCCTCTCCGCCCGACCGCAGCCTGCAAGCAGACCGGCCCTCGCGCCACCGAAAACGTCATAAACAAAGGTAATTCACCGGATTGCAAGAGCAGCGGCTCTTGCGAACGGCAAAGGTACGCAAATTTTTCGAAAAAATCTCAAATAAAATCTCAATTGCGCAATATTCGCTTTCGAAATGGCCGATATCCGCCACCGTGAGCCGTCCCGAAGGGGCCATGAAGTCGTTATATTTCAGATCGGCCGTCAGATAGAGCTCGGCGCCCGCACGCAGGGCTTCGCCGAGGAGCGACCCGCCGGCACCGGTACAAACCGCCACGCGGCGCACCCGTTCGTGCACGATCCGGCTGTGGCGCAACGCCCCGACGCGGAGCCGCCGCCCCGCCTCGCGCAGATAGTCGAGCGTCGGCACGGCTTCGGGCAGCTCGCCCACCACGCCGAAACCCACCCCCTCGCCCTTGTCGGGCGACGGCGCCAGCACACGCAGCGAACCGATTCCCAACTCGGAGGCCAGCCGCCAGCTCATGCCGTTCGGGGCGCTGTCGAGATTGGTGTGGCAGGCGTAGAGCGCGATGTCCCGGCGCACGGCCCGCGCCACGCACCGCTGCACGTAATCGGCTTCGTTGAGTCGTTTGAGCGGATGGAAGACGATCGGATGATGCGTCACGACGAGGTCGCAACCCTCCTGCTCGGCTTCGGCGAGCACCTCCTCGGTCACGTCCACGGCCAGCAGGGCACGGCCGACCTCCCGTTCGGGATCGCCCACCACCAGACCGGCATTGTCGTATCCCTCCTGCAACGCAAGCGGCGCGAAACGCTCGATCGCGTCGGTTATCTCCTTGATCTTCATGGTCAGAAAAGCGATTGTTCGTAAAACGCGAATAACTCCTTATGTTCGGGCTCCTCCTTCTTGCGGCGTCCGCGCCGCCGGGCCTGCGACTGTACCGCGGGAACCTCTGCCGCCGGCGCAACCGGCGCCGGTGCCGCTTCGGGCACGTCGGAATCGACTACGATCGCCCGTTCGGCACTCTCCTTCAACTCGTTGCGCACCTCGACGAGCTGCGCGCGGATCGACTGCAACCGCTCCAGCAGCTCCATATCGCGCGCCACGCCCGGCATACCGCCTCCCTTCAACGCCCGCCGGGCGCCGTCGAGCGTCATCCCGCGCTCCTTGACCAGATGATAGATCAGTTTGAGGTTCTCCACGTCCTCGGGCGTGAACATCCGGTTGCCCTTCTTGTTCTTCTGCGGTTTCAGCACCTCGAATTTCGACTCCCAATGCCGGATCAGAGAGGGGTTTACATCGAACATCTCCGACACCTCGCCCATCGAATAAAACAGTTTCTTTGCCATATCCCGTAAAAATTTATCGTCCTATCCTTTGAGTATCCTGAGCGAATTCGGATACAGATTGTTGCAACGGCGCCCGATCCGCTTGGCGAATCCCAGCGCCGCACCGTCGGCCGTCACCAGATTCATCCCTTCCGCGAAACGGCCGGCAGCCACCTCGCCGCGACGCAGGTAGCGCAGCGCCTCCTCCGGCGGCAACTCGCACACGGCCGCCGCCCCGCGGCGCAGCCCCGTGAAGAGCGCCAGCGCATGGGCCGGCCGGAGAACGCCCTTGAAAAGCGGTCCCATCTCCACCCCCGACGCAATGACGTTCAACACACCCGAAAGCATCGCCACGGCCTCCGCCTGCGGCTGCCAATAGCCGTAGAACGTATCGCCCACGGCAGCGAACCGCATCGCTTCGGGCTCCTCCACCCACCGCTCCAACTCCTGCACGGCACTGCGGTCGGCCCACGCCAGCGGGTCGCGCTGCGGTCTGGGCATTCGCCGCCGCTCGCCGCCGGCGGCACGTTTGCGCACCGCCGCCGCGAAAAAGCCCTCGCCCTCCACCCTGTGGGGATAGAAGCGGAAGGTCTGGAAATCGCCCTCCGCGCCGCACACGACGCCCCACGCCGGATCGACCGCGATCCGTTCGGCAGGTTCGGTCTCGCCGGCCGCCCAGGCCGAGAAGTCGCGCAGCACTCCTTCGTTCTCCATAAAGTTGAAGGTACAGGTGCTGTACAACAGCAATCCGCCGGGACGCAGGGCCCGCCACGCTTCGCGCAGAATACCCCGCTGCCGTTCGGCACACTGCGCCACACCGGCCTCGCTCCACTCCGTGCGCGCCTCCTCCGACTTGCGGAACATCCCCTCGCCCGAACAGGGCGCATCGACCGCCACCGCGTCGAACCACCCTTCGAGACGGGCAACCTGCGACGGATCGTTGACCGTCACGGCCACGTTGCCCACGCCCCATTTACGGACATTGTCGGCCAGCACGGCGGCACGGTTGCGGACGATCTCGTTCGCTACGACCAGCCCGCCGTGCCCTGCAAGCGTCGAATAGAGAGTCGTCTTCCCTCCCGGAGCAGCGCACAGATCGAGCACGCGCCCGCCCCCGATTCCGCCGCACGTCGCGACGATATGGCCGACGAACTGCGACGACGCCTCCTGCACATAGTAGCGTCCTGCGTGAAAATCGGGGTCGAGCGTAAACGACGGACGGGCATCGAGCCAGTATCCTCCCGTGCTCCAACCGATCGGACGGCCGGAGGGTGCGGCGAGTCCCTTGGCCGCATTGAGCCGCACCGAAACGGACGGTTCGCCCGTCAGCGCACGGCACAACGCGCCGCCCTCGTCCGGACCCAGTTCGCGCAGGACGCGTTCGACGAATTTCGCAGGCAGCATCGTCAACGCTTCTGTTCGTTACGCAACCGGTCGATCCGCCGGCAAATCTTCTCCAACACGGCGGGATTCTCCACGAAATCCTCCGTATCCTTGTCGACCAGGAGCACTTCGCCGTCGTAGATGTCGTTGACCCAGTGTTCGTACTTGGTATTCAGACGACAGAGGTAGTCCTCGTCGATATTCATTTCGTAGTCGCGCCCGCGTTTGCGGATCTGCGCGGTGAGCGTCGGCACGCTCGCCCGAAGATAGATCAGCAGATCGGGGCGGGGAATGAACCCCGAACCGAGCCGGAAAATCCCCATATAGGTCTCCAAATCGCGCGTCGACATCAGCCCCATCTGGTGCAGGTTGTCGGCGAAGATGTGGGCATCCTCGTATATCGTGCGATCCTGAACGATCACGTCGTCGCCCGATGCGAGCATATCGAGCGTCTGCTGGATACGACTGCCCAGAAAATAGATTTGCAGGTGGAACGCCCACCGCTGCATGTCGTTGTAGAAATCGCCGATATAAGGATTGTTGCTCTCCTCATAGTAGGCCTTCGCGTTGTAGTGCCGGGTCAGTATCTCGGTCAACGTTGTCTTTCCGCTGCCGATATTTCCCGCAATTGCAATGTACATGTCGTTATAATCTCCTTCGTTATCAATTCACACCTGCCGCCGGACGTTCACGCCGCGCATTGCCGCTGCGCGGATGCCGACATTCCCTCCCCTTCGCCCCTCCCTTTGCCAAAGGGAGGGGTTCAAACGAAATCGGAACTCTATATTCTCCTTCGTTATCAATTCACACCTGCCGCCAGACGTTCCTGCCGCCATCTTCCCGACAGTGCTGCGCGCCGTCGCCCCGTGCGGCGAAGTGCTCTCACACGAAACGGCTCGTGCAACTCCGACCGCTGCCGGCGAACCGCGACACCACAGCCGCCGGGGCCGCTACCCCCGCACGCCTACCGCCGCATCCTGTTCGGCCGTCGTCGCCAGCACATCCTCCAACACCCTGCGGTCGTTGGCAAGGCGCGGAACCTTGTTTTTGCCGCGCCGAAGCATCCAGCGGGCGAACGTACCCGCCGGAACGACATGCATCTCGGGCGGCGCCATCGTACTGCGGCGTTTGGCCTCGTAATCGGAGTTGAGCCGCATCAGTTCGCCGTCGAGTTTTTGGACAAAGGCATCGAAACTCTCCGGAACGCGGCCGAACTCCACGATCCATTCGTGGGCGCCCCGCCCGTGCAGCGTCATGTAGCGGGGACCGGCCGTATACTCCGACACCACGGCACCCGTGGCTTCGGCGGCGACCGTCACCGCCCGTTCGGCATTTTCCATGACCACCTCCTCGCCGAAAGCGTTGATGAACTGGCGCGTACGCCCGGCGACCCGAATCCGGTAGGGATCGGTCGAGGTGAACTCCACCACGTCGCCCAACTCGTAACGCCACAGCCCGTTGCACGACGAAATGAGCATCACATACCTCCGCCCCCGCCTGCACGCCTTCGAGCGGCACCACCTCGTCGCCGTCGCGGAACTCGTAATAGGTGCCGTAATCGAGCATCAGCAGCATGTCGTCGCGCGACGCATCGTCGGCGATGGCGAAAAATCCCTCCGAGGCGTTGTAGGTCTCCATGTAGTGCATCTCCGCCGAAGGGATCAGTTCGCGGAACGCCACACGGTAGGGTTCGAACCCCACGCCTCCGTGCGCGAACAGTTCCAGATGCGGCCATACCTCGCACAGGTTGCGGCGCCCCGTGTACTCCACCATGCGGCGCAACAGCGCCAGGTTCCACGACGGGACACCGGCGAAGGCCGTCACCCGCTCCGACGCGCACTCGCGGCAGATGCGTTCGACCTTCTCGTCGAAATCGTCCAGCAATGCCGTCTCGCGGCGCGGCGTGCGGAACCAGCCGCTCCAAAAAGGAGTTCGCTCGACCAGCAGCGCCGACAGGTCGCCTACGACGATTCCGCCGCTCTCTTCGAACAGGTGCCCCCGAGCGTCAGGGTCTTCCCCTCGAATACCCGTGTCGAGGGATACTGCCCCACGTAGAGGGTCGCCACGTCGCGCAGCCCCCGCGTGTGGCAGCGCCACAGCGAGACGTCGGTGACGGGCAGGTATTTGCTCCGCTCGGAGGTCGTGCCCGACGAACGGGCGAACCACCGCACCCGGCCGGGCGCCGCGACATCGGCCTCGCCCGCCATCATCCGCTCGACGTAGGGTTTGAACGACGTAATCGAACCGCTCCACCCGCTGCGCGAACGCTTCGGGCGTGCGGATCTCCCCGAAACCGTACCGTCGTCCGAACTCGGTTCGCGCACACTCGCGCAGCAGCCGTTCGAGTTCTTTGCGCTGCGTCTCGGCGGGACGACGCCGGAACCGTTCGACCGAACGGCTGCGCAACGAGAAAAAAGTCCGTAAAATCGTACTCTTGAATGACACCGGAAAATCAGTTACAACTGCGCCTCGCCGCTCCCTCCATCCGTTCCGATCGCATACGGAGCGGGCCGGCCGCCGTTAATCAATTAAAAAAATCGCACACTCGCTCCACCGCATCCGGCAGGGCGAAGACCACCACACGGTCGAAAGCCTTGATCTCGGTACTCCCGACGGCGATTTCGACCTTGTCGCCGCGGACGATGCCGCCGATGATGACATTCTCCGGCAGCCCCATCTCCTTGATGCGGCTGCGCGTAGCGGGCGAGTTGGGCTTGGCGATGAACTCCATCACCTCGGCTTCGCTGCCCGTGAGGTATTTGATCGCCTGCACGTCGGACGACATCGTGAAACGGAAGATGTTCGACGCCGTAATCAGCTTCTTGTTGACGATCGTATCGATGCCCATGCTCTCGGCCAGATTGATGTAATTGAGGTTCTCGACCTCGGCGATCACCTTCTTCACCCCCATGCGGCGCGCCAGCAGCGCCGCGAGGATGTTGGTCTCGCTGCGCCCCCCGTGACGGCCAGGAAGGCGTCCATATTGGGCAGTCCCTCTTCGAGCATCGCCTCGGTGTTGCGGCCGTCGACATTGATGATGAGCGTCTTGTCCAGCAGCTCCGCCAACCGGTAGGCCTTCTCGGCGTTGTAGTCGATCAGTTTGATGTTGACCTCGTTCTGCAACTCGGAAGCCACCTGCACGCCGATGCGCGATCCGCCCAGGATCATCAGGTTCTTCACCTCGATGTGCGACTGCCCCGACAGGTCGTTCACCTCGCGCACCGCATCCTGACGGGCGATCACGTAGATCGTGTCGCCCTCCTCGAAACGCTCCTCGGCGTGGGGAATGATCGTCCTCCCGTCGCGCGTGATGGCCACCGTACGGTAGCTCAGCTCGGCGTCGCTGTCCGAAAAAAGCCGGCCAGCTCCCTGCCGACGAGCGGAGAGGTAGGTTCCAACTTGAAGACCGACAGCGAAAGCCGTCCGCCTGAAAAAATCCACGTATTCGGTCGTCGAGGTGTGCCCCAGCAGATCGACCACCTCGGCCGCCGCGACCTTTTCGGGATAGAAAAGGTAGTCGATTCCCATTTCGATGAAAATCTCCTTGTTGTTGGGTTCGAGATACTCGTTGTTGTCGATGCGGGCGATGGTTTTGCGCGCACCGAGCTGCTTGGCGATCACCGCCGCGACGATGTTGTCGTTTTCGGTGTGGTTCACCGCGATGAAGAGATCGCACTTGCGTGTCGAGGCCTTGCGCAGCGCCTCGAAGGTGGTCGAGTCCCCCTCGACGGTGATGATGTCGGCCAGCGTCCCCACCTCTTCGAGCGCCTTGGCGTCGCGGTCGATGACCGTGATGTCGTGGCCGTTGCCGCTCAGCATCGTCGCCAGATGGCTGCCCATCTCTCCGGCTCCTGCTATGACGATTTTCATAATTGCTCTTCGTTGTTTTCCGCCTCCGGCGCGCACGTCGCCGGCGTCCGCCTCCGTCCGCCGCGACATCCGCCCGCAGGGATCGTGCCGCAGGCGACCGTCCCGTGCGAACGATCGGGGCAGGCATTTTGCGTTTTGCAGACAAATGTATAAATTTGTTGCGGAAAGCACAAATTTTCCACCCCTTTTTCCTCCATGAAGCGAGACTTCAAGTCGGAGTCGGGAAACTTTTAAGATTGAATTCGTTATGTCCAACTGGATCATCGTCATTCTGTGCGCCGTCGCGGCCGTCGCGCTCTTCGTCGCGGGTATGTCGCTCACGCTCATGCTCAAAGGCCATCATATCGATTCGGAAATCTCGACCAACAAGGAGATGCAGCGCCGCGGCATCAAATGCGCCGTGCAGGAGACGCGCGAAGCGATGCAGCAGGCCGACTGCTCCGACACGTCGGGTCTCTGCTCGGGCAACTGCGCCGGCTGCGACGTGGAGCACGAACAGAAATAACGGTCCGCTCGCACGAAGAGATTCCGCAGCGCCGAAAACCGCGTAATGGGCTTTCGGCGCTGCGGAATCCTTCTGTTCCCGGACACGGATGCGGCCGGCAGCGAAAATCGGTTATTTTTGACAGATCGTCCGACGTATCGGGCTTTGCGGCGGCGTAAAAAACGATTCCTTTGTTCCGAAGAAACCGTTTGCCATGAGAAGCCTTTTTACGAACCGGTCTGCTCCTGCTTCCGCTGCTCGCCGCAGGCTGCGACCATATCGAATACCACCCCTACGACACAGACATAAGCGGAGAGCAGAATATCAACGCCAAGAACATCGCCCGCATCGAAGCCGCCTGCCGCGGCAGGCAGACCGTGCGTTTCGCCATGATCAGCGACACGCAGCGCTGGTACGACGAAACCGAAAAAGCCGTCGAAGCGCTCAACGCCCGCGACGACATCGACTTCGTGCTCCACGGCGGCGACCTCTCGGATTTCGGGCTGAAAAAAGAGTTCATGTGGCAGCGCGACATCCTCAACCGCCTGCGCGTACCTTACGTCTGCCTGCTGGGCAATCACGACTGCCAGGGTACGGGCGAAGCGGTGTTCGAGAAGATTTTCGGACCGTCCGACTTCGCATTCACGGCCGCCGACGTGCGCTTCGTCTGTCTGAACACCAACGCCATGGAGTACGACTACTCGCATCCCGTCCCCGATTTCGATTTCCTCGAACACGAATACGGCTCGTTCGCACCGCCGGCGCGCCGCACGATCTTCGCCATGCACGTGCGCCCCTACGACTTCCAGTTCAACAACAACGTGGCCAAAGTCTTCGAACACTACGTCATGCGCTTTCCCCAGCCGCTCTGCTGCATCTTCGGCCACGAACACCGTTGGATCGAGGAGGATATTTTCGGCGACGGCATGATGTACTACGGCTGCCCGAACATCGAGAAACGCACCTATATCCTATATACGCTCACCCCCGACGGATACAGCTATGAGAAGGTCGATTTTTTAGTCTGCTGCTCCTGCTTCCGCTCTGCGGGGTGGGACACGCCGTCCCCGCCGCCGACTCTCTGCCGCTGCATCCGCCCGCACCCGCCATCGCCCCCGCAACGATCGCATTCTCTCCGGCCGGCCGTACGGAAGAACTGCCGCAGCTCGCCGGCGACACCCTGCCCGCCGTGCGGACGCACCGGATCAAGCGGCTGCCGCTCGACCGGCGCCGCCATACCTGCCGCGACGGATGGCGGCGCATGATCCCCACCCACGTCAAGGTACAATACGCCGGCGGCATGGGTTTCCTCTCTTTCGGTGCCGGATGGGACTACGGACGCAAATGTCAATGGGAGACGGATCTCTACCTGGGATTCCTGCCGCGCAGCAAGGCCGACAAATTCTACGTCACCACCACAGCCAAACAGAGCTACATCCGTGGAGCATCGCCTGCGGCAACCGTTTCGCCGTCGAACCTTTCTACTGCGGCATGTACGTCAACACGATCATCGGCGAGAAGTTCTGGGTCAAGGAACCCGACCGCTATCCGCGCAAGTACTACACCTTCTCCACCAAGATACACACCTTCCTCTTCATCGGACAGCGGTTGACGCTCTATACCAACCGCTGCACGCGCTCGCTGCTCAAAGGCGTCACGGCCTACTACGAACTGAGCACCTGCGACCTCTACCTCATCAGCGCCGTCACCAACAAAAGCCTCGACGGCTGGGACATCGTCGGGCTGTCGTTCGGAGTGAAATTGCAACTGTTCTGACCGGCGGAGGCACCGTCGCCCCGCACGTCCGAAGACGAAACGGCGGAACGACCGATCCCGCCGCAAAAAGAAACGCTTATCCGCAGAATCTCTGATTTCCGCGGGTCCGTCCGCTGTTCGCCGACGCCGGAACCGATGCGAGTCCCGGCGAGCGCAAGCCGCCCTATCTCGACCTCCCGAAACCGGACAAAGGCTACTATACAAAAATCCGGTCTCCCTTCCAGGGAGACCGGATTTCGTATCCGTCGTGCCCGGCTTACTCGGCCAGAGGCGTTACGCTCACATAGGATTTGCCTTCGCGCTTCTTGCAGAACGAAACCGTTCCGTCGACCAGTGCGAAAAGCGTGTGGTCCTTGCCGATACCCACGTTTTCACCGGGTTGTGCACCGTACCCCGCTGGCGAACGATGATGTTGCCGGCCTTAGCGAACTGACCACCGAAAGCTTCACTCCGAGTCGTTTGCTCTCCGACTCACGGCCGTTCTTCGAACTACCTACACCTTTTTTGTGTGCCATGTTTCTCTAATTTTAAGGTTATGCGACAATTTCTTCAACCAGAACCTGGGTCAGATACTGACGGTGACCGTTCTGCTTCTGATAACCCGTTCTGCGCTTCTTCTTGAACACGAGGACCTTGTCGTCCTTCAAGTGTTTCAGAATCTTGCACTTCACCGAGGCGCCTTCTACTACAGGTGCGCCTACCTTGACCTGACCGTCGTTGTCTGCGAGCAGGATTTTGTCGAAGCTCACCGACGAGTCTACCTCGCCCGAAAGACGGTGAACATAGAGCTTCCGACCTTTTTCAGCCTTAAATTGCTGACCTGCAATCTCTACTATTACGTACATCTGTGTCGATTATGTTTTCAAACATAAATTTCAGTCCGCAAATATACGCAATATTTCGGAATATCCAATCCGGGCCCCGTAAATTTTTTTCGCCGTCGGCAAACCGTTTTGGCATATTTTTAGGAAGTTGCGAAACCGGATACCGCCGCAACGGCATTTCCGAAGGTTTTTCCGGCATTCGGAGAAGCAATAAGCGGTATGTTTTTTACGTTTTACATACGCAATATCGAAAATATTGTTATCTTTGAACGGGCCAATGAGTATCAATACGACCGAAACCATGTTGAGCGAACAGATCAAACGCTTTCTGCTACCCCATACGTTCAATGCCGCAGTACGTGCCGGAGCCGCCGTAATGCGGATCTACGAACACCGCGACGATTACGACCTGTCGAAGTACGACGGAAATTTCCGCTCCATCACCGCCGCCGACCGTGCGGCGCACGAGGCGATCAAGCGCACGCTGGGACAGACACGCATCCCGATTCTGAGCGAGGACGGCCGCGAAATGCACTACGAGGAGCGCTGCAACTGGGAACTCTTCTGGCTAGTCGATCCGCTGGACGGCACGCGCGAATTCATCGCCGGCAACAACGAGTTCACGATCAACATCGCCCTGATGGAGAACAACGTCTGTGCGGCGGCCGTGATCTACGTCCCCTATCTGCACAAGATCTACTTCGCCGACCGGGGCTTCGGCTCCTATGTGCGCGACGGGGTCGAACCCAGCGCCGACGCCGCCTACACCTTCGACGAAATCAAACAGGGAGCCCGCCGGCTGCCGCTCGTCGCCGAACGGCACGCGCACCCCTTAATCGCCATCTCCCCGTTCGCACAATACCCCCGAAACCTTCGCCCACGTCGAGGCGCTCCGGCGTCGTTATCCCGACGCCCAAGTGATCGAGCAGGGGCAGTTCCTATGGCCAAATTCTGCCTGCTGGCCGAAGGGCGGGTCGACTATACGTCCGCACGACCCATACCTACGAAGTGGGATACGGCCGCCGGCGAACTGATCCTCGCCGAAGCGGGCGGACGGCTCGAAGCGCTGGCGGACGGCGCCGCCTTCCGCTACAACAAGCGCGACCTGCAAAATCCGTGGTTCGTCTGCCGCGCGCACAATTGCGCCATCGTCTGAACCTCCGGCGTCCGCGCATCGACTCACAGAGACCGGTAAATTCCGGTCTCTTTCGTTATGGCCGACAATTCTGCCGAAAAAGAAAGGATAGGAAACAAAACATCACGGAAGTTTTGATTTCTCCTGCTCTTTTTCTATTTTTGTTGGGATAATCGACTATTAACCTAACTTTCTAATCTTATGAAAAAAAAAGTCTGCTGCTCCTCGGCGGCGCTCTCGTACTGTTCTCGAACAGCGCCTTCGGATGGGGAAAAATGGGCCATGACGCCATCGCCTACATCGCCGAATGCAACCTCACGCCCAAGGCGAAGAAAACGATCGAAAAAATCCTCGGCCACTCGATCGTCTACTACGCCACCTGGATGGACGAATGGCGTGCCGAGCCCGGTTACGAACATACCAGCGCCTGGCACACGGCCTCCGTGGACAAGAATCTCGTCTATGCACCGCGTCCGAAAGGCGACGTGATCTTCGCACTCGAAGACGCGATCGCCAAATTGCAGGACTACAAACAGCAGGACGACTCGACCGTCGTGATGAGCCTGCGCTGCATCATCCACTTCGTAGGCGACATGCACTGCCCCGTCCACGTGAAGTACGCCGACCAGAAGAGCTACAACGTCTACCTCAACGGCGACAAGTGCAGTTACCACAACGTATGGGACGACCAGATCATCTCGCGTTCGCACCGCTGGGGCTACCTCGAATACGCGCATCAGTTGGATCGCTGCACCAAACAGCAGATCAAGACGATCACCGCCGGCACGCTGCGCGACTGGTTCCACGAAAACGCCCGCGACAGCCGCCACATCTACGAACTGGTCGGCCCCAATGAGAAACTCGACAAGAACGAAACCAAGTCCTTCGTCAACCATACGCACGAATACGCCGAGCGGCAAATCCTGCGCGCCGGTTACCGGCTGGCACACGTGCTCAACGAACTGTTCGACTAACCGATCCCGCAATACCTAAAATGAAAAAGACGCTCTTCCTGCTCTCCGCGGCGCTGATTCTCTGCTTCGACTCCGCTTTCGGCTGGGGGAAAATGGGCCACGACGCCATCGCCTACATCGCCGAATGCCACCTTACGCCCAAAGCGAAGAAAACGATCGAAAAGTACATCGGCACCTCCATCGTACACTACGCTTCGTGGATGGACGCCTACCGTTTCGAGCCGCAGTACGCCCACACCTCGCTGTGGCATACCGCCTGGGTCGACGACAACGACGAGTACGACCCCACGCGCAAGCCCGACGGCAATGCGATCAAGGGAATCGAGGATACGATGGAGCTGCTGCGCGACTACAAGTCGCTGGACGACTCGACGGTCGTGGTCAGCATCAAGTATCTGGTGCATCTGGTGGGCGACATGCACTGCCCGACGCATGTCAAATACCCAGGTATCAAGGGCTTCAACATCTACGTCGACGGCCGCAAGCTCAACTACCACGGCGTCTGGGACAGCTACGTGCTCGACTGCAACGTGCGATGGAGCGGCATGGAGTTCCAGCACATCCTCGACCGCTGCACCAAGCGGGAGATCAAGGCCATCACCGCCGGATCGGTGCGCGACTGGTTCCACGACTGCGCCGTCTACTGCCGGCAAATCTACGTGCTGGCACAGCCCGACCAGCAGTTCAAAAGTCCCGACGTATGGGAGGATTTCCTCAATCCCGCACTTCCCATCGCCGAACGGCAGATTCTCTACGCCGGCTACCGGCTGGCGCACGTGCTCAACGAACTGTTCGGATAACAGTCCCATTTCGGAGATTCGATAAAACGGCCGGCTTTTGCAGCTGACCGTTTTTTTGTATCCAATATCGAAGCAACACCGCCGATCGGCAAACTGGAGTATTAATATAATCAAAACAAATCATATTTTTTTCTTGTATCTTTAAAATATACTTATTATATTTGTATATCTCATCAAGAGATAAAACATTTACCAACCTAATTATTTAAATTTATGAAAAAGTTTATTTGGACTGCGGGGACATTCGTTTGCGCGGCAGCCATGTACGTCGGGTACTGCGCTGTGCAGGACACACAAACGCTAATAAGTCTAATTTCAAGCGGAGTCGAAGCACTCTCTCGGAATGAAATAGACGGCGAATGCCAATGGCAAGAGATGGATTGTCCCGGATGGTTTACCGGCGATATCGAAGTATGTGTTTATAGTGGCGATGGAGGCTTCTGCACTTGCGGAGATATATCAAGAGAGTGCTAATCAATTATAATTCGCATGGGGCTCTCATGCGATTTTTTTTCAACTTATGAAAAATAATTACCTCATTACCATCGGCATTTTCCTCCCTGTTCTACTGACCTCCTGCCGATCGGATCAGACCATTCCTACGGTCATCCAAGAGACGACGACACGACCGGTAGTCACCGAGGTTCTATCGGATATAATCGACACCTGCAAATTCATTCCACTGGAAACCGCTTCGGATAAATCGCTGGTCGGCCATATATCTAAAATACTGAAATATAAGGATAAATTCTATATTGCAACCGACAACAAGCGGATTCTCGTTTTCAATACCGACGGTTCCTTCTCGCACCGGATCGACCGTTTGGGACGCGGACCGCAGGAATATGCGGATTTGGCAGATTTCGATATCGCCGACGACCGGATCATCGTACTCTCCCATCACAAGATCGTCGTCTATACATTGGACGGCGCCCATGTAAGCAGCACGCCATTCGATTTCAACGGGTTAAACATAAAGGTCGTCGGCGACAACTACCTGTTACGCTCCAACAAGGAGTCCTTTTTACGGACCATCGACATCCGTTCAGGCAAGACTGGCTCCCTGCAAAAGTCGACATGCAGCAGAACATGCGTCTCGGGCGTAAAAATTGCTTTCTCCCTTTCGATCGGGGTGTTCTGATTCAGCAGGGGCACTCCAACATCTTCAGCTATTATTCGGCCGATGCCCCGACCGAGATCTCCGAAATCGCCCCTGCTTCCCGATCCCGACCTGCTCACCTCGAAGCAGGAAGATCGGATGCTGAAGGAAAATGCTTCTCCGAGCGAAAAGATGATTCTCGACATGGCGGCATCTCCCATCCAGTACTATTGCGCAGTCGGCAATCCCGAAACAAAAGAGGTCGGTCTCCACATCCTCGATATGAAAAACCGATGCGTGGCCCATTCGTTATCTACCGAGACGACGGATAACCTTTCATATATCGGGATTGATAAATTTCTGCAATACATCAGTCTGGGTTCTTCGCCCGACGGGTTCCTAACCTACCTGCGACCGGCCGAACTGCGTGAAGCGATCCGCCGACACGGCGACGACGGCACGCAGCACTACCGCTGGATGCGCGAACATATCCTCGACCGCATACGGGACGACGACAATCCCGTATTGGTCGAATTCCGATTCAAACCGACTGCCGATAACCGACCATGAACCGACGCCATAATATTCTGATTCTCGCCTCGATCCTATGCGTGATTCTTGCCGTCACTGCCATGTTCGTATTGCAACGTCGCAACCGGAGCGTCATCTATCGGATAGAGTCGACGATCATCGAACAAAACGAGATGCTGCGCAAACAGGCCGAACGGCAACGCCTGCTCTACGCCACGCTTTTCCTTGACCCGAAACTGGCCGAAACCGGCCGAAACACGATTTTTCTGCGCCTGCACGACGATATGTGTTTCAACTGTTATGCTCCGACGATACGGGAACTCTACAAACTGGAGGAGCAATTTGACATTTCGCTACACCGCCGGAGCCTATCATTACGATGCGACATTCCGGCAAACGCTCCGCGATCTCGAATGGAGATCGTGCGGCCGGCAATGGCATGCCTCCCCGAGAAGCGCTTTCCTGCCGACGAGGCGATGATACCCTACCTCTTCACACTCGGACCCGACGGACAAATCGACGCCTTGCTCTTTCTCTCCAAGCAGATTCCTGTCGAAACAGTCTCCGCCTTCTTCGGAGCAGCAGTACGCAGATTCGCGGAGTAACCGCCCCACACGAAAAATCCCCGAAACGGATTTCAGTCCGTTCCGGGGATTTACAATATATCGCCGCCCTATTTCTTCTCGGCGGGCGTCAGTTTCTCGGCCGGGACGACGGTCTTCACCGAATCGGTTGCGGGAGCCTCCCCGACAGCCGCAGGTTCGGCCGCAGGCAGCGGCTCGGCCTTCGTTCCCTTGAAGACGAGCGCCTTCTTCCCGTCGTCGAAAAGCGTCAGCACGTCGCCGTCGATCTCGTACTTGTCGGCCTCTTCGAGCAGCTTCGCGAAACGGCTCTCCAAATCCATGTTCGGACAGGCCATCATCGTGCTGGCCAGCCGCTCGATGTCGAGTCCGTTCCCCTCTTCGAGTTCGTAGGGGCCGAACAGGCGGTTGCAGGCACCCACGCCGTAGACCATCATCCGCGACGGGTCGAGCGTGAAATTGAACGTATCCTCTCCGGCCGCGAAGGCGGGATCGGCCTTGCCGTCCATCTCCGTGAGTTTCCACTGCGTCCCTTCCAGCGGGAGGTTCGTTTTCGGGCTTCCGCAGGCCGCCAGCATCAGCATCGCCGCAGCCGCTCCTAAAATCTGTTTCATCTTCGTAATCATTTTGGTTTCGATCGGTTTCCGATCCTGTTTTCAATAAAAATGCCGGAAGAAGGCAAATCCTGCATCCTTCCGGCAAAATTCGTCATGCGGGACTAATATTCCATTTTCGAGAGCCGCTGATAACCGGCGTAACGCCACTTGGCATTCTCCTCGGCTGCCTCGAACAACTCCTCGGCCTCGGCCGGGAAGGTCTTCAACAGCGAAGTGTAGCGCACCTCCTTCATCAGGAACTCGCGGAACTTCGACCAGTCGGGCTCCTTCGAATCGAGCACGAAGGGATTCTTGCCCTGCTCGGCCAGTTCGGGATTGTAGTGCCACAGGTGCCAGTAACCGCAGGCTACGGCCTCCTTGCCGACGGTCTGCGTGCGCGTCATGCCGCCCTTGATACCGTGGTTGATACACGCGCATAGGCGATCACGAGCGACGGGCCGGGATAGGCCTCCGCCTCTTTGAGCACGTTGAAGAGCTGCATCTGCGATGCGCCGATCGAAACCTGCGCCACGTAGACGTAGCCGTAGGTCATGGCCATCGCACCGATGTCCTTCTTGCGGATGCGTTTGCCGCTCGACGCGAACTTCGCCACGGCACCCACCGGCGTCGCCTTGGACGACTGACCGCCCGTATTGGAGTAGACCTCCGTGTCGACGATCAGGCTGGATATTGACATCCATACCCGACGCCAGCACATGATCCACGCCGCCGTAACCGATGTCGTAGCCCCAGCCGTCGCCGCCGATGATCCACTGCGACTTCTTGACCAGCAGGTCTTTCATCGCCAGAATCTCCCTTGCAGGTGTCGCAGCCGCAGGCCTCCATCATCGGGACGAGCCGTGCCGACACCTCGGCCGAACGCGCCGACGAACCGCGCGCTTCGATCCACTCCTTCATCACGCCTTTCAGCTCGTCGGAGCACTTCGTGCATTCGGCGATCGCCCGCTCCATGAGGTGCTGTATCTTGTCGCGCTGCTTCTCCACGCCCACGTGCATACCCAGACCGAATTCGGCATTGTCCTCGAAGAGCGAGTTGGCCCACGCCGGGCCCTGTCCCTGCGCATTGGTGCAGTAGGGGAGTCGAAGGCGCCGAACCCGAGTAGATCGACGTACAGCCCGTAGCATTGGCCACCATCATCTTGTCGCCGAAGAGCTGCGTAATGGCCTTGATGTAGGGCGTCTCGCCGCAGCCGGCGCAGGCTCCCGAAAACTCGAAGAGCGGCTGCGTGAATTGCAGATTCTTGACCGAACGGGTCTTGTCGACCGCGTCGCCCTTGTAGCCCACCTTCTCGTTGCAGTACTCCCAGTTCTTCTGCTGATCGAGCTGCGATTCGAGCGGTTTCATCACCAGCGCCTTCTGCTTGGCGGGGCAGACGTCCACGCAATTGCTGCAACCCGTACAGTCGAGCGGCGAAATCTGGATGCGGAATTTGTACTCCTTCGTCTCGCCCAGGCCCTGCTTCCATGCTACGCCCGATGCGGCGGCCTCCTCGTCGGTGGCCAGGAACGGACGGATCACGGCGTGCGGGCAGACGTAGGCGCACTGGTTGCACTGGATACAGTTGTCGATCTGCCACTCCGGCACGTTCACGGCGATGCCGCGTTTCTCCCACGCCGCCGTACCGTTGTCCCACGTACCGTCCTCACGGCCGTTGAAGGTCGAAACGGGCAGCAGGTCGCCTTTGAGTGCGTTGATCGGATCGACGATGCTGCGGACGAACTCGGGGCGCTTCATGTCCACGCCGTGCGACGCCTCCTTCACCTCGATCCCTGCCCACTCGGCGGGCACTTCGACCTTCTCGACCAGCTTGCCGCCGGCGTCGACGGCCGCATAGTTCATGTTGACGATATCCTCGCCCTTCTTGCCGTAGGTCTTCGCAATGGCCTTCTTCATCTCCTCGACGGCCTTGTCGAAGGGAATCACGCCGGCGATCTTGAAGAACGCCGACTGCATGATCGTATTCGTGCGCGAACCCAGTCCCAGCTCGGCAGCGATCTTCGTGGCGTTGATGATATAGAAATTGATCTTGTTCTTGGCCAGATAGACCTTCATGTGATCGGGTAGCGTGCGGCAGGTCGTCGCAGCGTCGTGCACCGAATTGAGCAGGAACGAACCGCCCGCCTTCAACCCCTTTGAGCACATCGTACTTATCGACGTACGACGGCACGTGGCACGCCACGAAGTCGGGCGTCGTGACCAGATAGGGGCGACGTGATGGGCAGGTCGCCGAAACGCAGGTGCGACGAGGTGTAACCGCCCGATTTCTTCGAATCGTAGGAGAAATAGGCCTGGCAATACTTGTCGGTCGTGCCGCCGATGATCTTGATCGAGTTTTTGTTGGCTCCCACCGTGCCGTCGGCGCCCAGTCCGAAGAAGAGCGCCTCGAACGTACCGGGCTTGGCCATCGAGATCTCCTCGCCCACGGGCAGCGAACGATTCGTCACGTCGTCGACGATGCCCACCGTGAACTGGTTCTTCGGTTCGCCGGCTTTCAGATTCTCGAACACGGCGAGCATCTGCGCCGGCGTGGTGTCCTTCGACGAGACCGTAACGGCCGCCGATGATGAGCGGTTTGCGCTCGGCGGGAATCTCCTTGCACGTGGCGAATGCCTCGACCACGTCCAGATAGAGCGGATCGCCGTTGGCTCCCGGCTCCTTGGTACGATCCAGCACGCAGATGCGCTTCACAGTCTCGGGCAGCACGGCACCGAGGTATTTCACCGAGAACGGGCGGTAGAGGTGCACGGTCACTACACCCACCTTTCGCCCTTGGCGTTCAGGTAGTCGACCGTCTCTTTGAGCGTCTCGGTCACCGAACCCATCGCCACGACGACATGCTCGGCATCCTCCGCACCGTAATAGACGAAAGGCTTGTAGTCGCGGCCCGTGATCGCGGAGATCTCGCGCATCGCCTCGGCCACCATGTCGGGCACGGCGTCGTAGAACTTGTTCGCGGCCTCGCGCGTCTGGAAATAGATGTCGGGATTCTGGGCCGTACCGCGCGTCACGGGGTGCTCGGGGTTGAGCGCACGGGCACGGAACTCTTTCAGCGCCTCGCGGTCGAGCATCGCCGTAAGGCGCGCCTCGTCGATCAGCTCGATCTTCTGTATCTCGTGCGAGGTGCGGAATCCGTCGAAGAAGTGGAGGAACGGCACGCGCGATTTGAGCGCCACGATGTGCGCCACGCCCGCCAGATCCATCACCTCCTGCACCGACGAGGTGGCCAGCATCGCGAAACCGGTCTGGCGCGTGGCCATCACGTCCTGATGATCGCCGAAGATCGACAGCGACTGCGCGGCCAGCGCACGCGCCGAGACGTGGAACACGCCCGGCAACAGCTCGCCCGAAATCTTGTACATATTGGGAATCATCAGCAGCAGACCCTGCGATGCGGTGAACGTCGAGGTCAGCGCGCCGCTCTGCAACGAACCGTGCACGGCACCCGCGGCACCGGCCTCCGACTGCATTTCGACGACCTTGACCGTCTCTCCGAAGATGTTTTTGCGACCCTGGGCCGCCCACTCGTCGACCAATTCCGCCATGGTCGACGACGGCGTGATGGGATAGATTGCAGCCACCTCCGAAAACAGGTAGGCGATGTGTGCCGCAGCATAATTTCCATCACAGGTGATAAATTTTTTCTCTGCCATATCAATAGACTTGAAAATTGTTAATTTTCAGTATTTTACACACATACATGCGCGCAAGACTGATGCAAAGGTATATAATTCCCCCAAGAGTACCCAGCATTTTTTTTTGCGTTAGTTTTTTAACAGTCGGAATGTTATTCTTTTCACACTCCGCCCGGTTGTTTTCTCCGCCGAAATCCTCTATCTTTGCACTCGGAGAATTCCGGCCCGATAGGCGGCGTTCCGGCAGAAAAACGCATCGGATTCTGCACGCGACTTGCACTATCTCCGCCTCAAACCCCACACGATGATACCGTACAAACGACATACCCTTTCCAACGGGCTGACGGTGGCCGTCAACCGCGACCGCCAGTCGAAACTCGCGGCCGTAAACATCCTCTACAAGGTCGGGGCGCGCAACGAAGATCCCGCCCGCACGGGCTTCGCGCACCTGTTCGAACACCTCATGTTCCGCGGCACGCGCGACGTGCCCGATTTCGACCTGCCGGTGCAGATGGCCTGCGGCGACAACAACGCCTTCACCAATAACGATTATACGGACTTCTATATTACCTTGCCGAAGGACAATATCGAGACGGCCCTCTGGCTGGAAGCCGACCGCATGACCGGACTCGACATCTCGCCCGAAGCGCTCGAAACCGAAAAACGGGTCGTCATCGAGGAGTACAAGCAGCGTTATCTCAATCAGCCCTACGGCGATCAGGGAATGCTGCTGCGTTCGCTGGCCTATACTCTCCACCCTTACCGCTGGGCTACGATCGGGCTTACGCCCGACCATGTGGCCCGCGCGACGATCGACGAGGTGCGCACCTTCTACCGCCGCTGGTACCACCCCTCGAACGCCATTCTGTCGGTCTCGGCCGACATCGACGAAGAGCGGGTCTTCGAACTGGCTGAACGCTACTTCGCCCCGATCGCCGACACGCCCTCCGCAGCCGGCCCGCTGCCCGCCGAACCCGAACAGACGGCCGAACGCAGGCTCGAAGTCGAGCGCGACGTACCGGCCACGGCGGTGACGGTCGCCTACCCCATGGGCGACCGCCTTTCGCGGGATTTCTATCTGGGCGACATGGCCTCCGACATCCTGTCGGGCGGCGATTCGGCACGGCTCTACGAACGGCTCGTCAAGCGCGACCGGCTCTTTTCGAGCGTCAACGCCTACATCACGGGCGACGTTGATCCGGGGCTTTTCGTCCTCACGGGGCACCTGCTGCCGGGACGCACCGTCGAGGAGGCCGAAGCGGCCTTCGCCCGCGAAATCGAGGAGATGCAAACCCTCCCCGCGAGCGACTACGAGATCGAAAAGGTGAAGAACAAGTTCGAAGCGAACGCCCTGTTCGGCGAGTTGAACGTGATGAACAAGGCGATGAACCTGGGTTACTACGAAATGCTCGGCGATCCCGGCCTCGTCAACCGCGAGGTGGAGCTCTACCGCTCCGTCACGGCGGCCGAACTGACCGACTTCGCGCGCCGCACCTTCCGCGCCGCACGCCGTTCCACCCTTTATCTACCGCGCGACACGATGAAACAACCGCAACTCACCACTCCGTCGGACATATCGCTCCACGCCCCCCTCCGCCGCACGCTCCCCAACGGCGTGACGATCCACACGCTCTGCGCCGCGGAATTCGAGGTCGTACGCGTCAGCTTCGTCTTCCGCGCCGGCTCGGCGCAGCAGCGCAAGTTCGTCGCCACGTCGACCGCCAACCTGCTGAGCGAGGGGGACGCGCGACATGACGTCGCAGCAGATCGCCGAACAATTCGACTTCTACGGCTCCTATTTCGACGTGAACGTCGACCGCGACTACGTCTACATCAGCTTCTGTTCCCTGTCGAAATATTTCCGGCAGACGCTCGCCGTCGCCGAACAGATCCTGCTTCACCCCCCTCTTTCCCGAAGAGGAGGTCGCCTCCCTACCGCGAAAAGCGCAAGCAGCGGCTGCGCATCGAGCGCATGAAGGTCGAGACCGAGGCCCGCGAAGCCTTCGCCCGCGCGCTTTTCGGCCCGGAACACCCCTACGGAATAACATGGCCCGAAACAGCCTACGACGACCTCACGCGCGACGACCTGCTCGATTTCTACGCACGCCACTATACCGCCCGCAACTGTTTCGTGGTGTGCAGCGGCGCAGCCGACGCGGCCGTCGTCGACGCCGTAGCCGAGGTGGCCGGACAGCTGCCCGCAGGCGCCGACCGCGCCGCAGAACCGTTCCCGCCGGCAGTCACGACGCCCCATGTCGCAGTGCCCCACGCAGGGCAGTCGTCGATCCGCATCGGCCGGCTGCTCTTCGGCCGCAACCACCCCGATTACGTCGGGATGCAGGTGGTGGCGATGCTGCTGGGCGGTTATTTCGGGTCGCGCCTGATGCAGAACCTGCGCGAAGCGAACGGGTTCACCTACGGCGTGGTCGCAGCGATGGTCAACCTCGAACGCGAAGGCTACCTGGCCGTCGCGACGCAGGTAGCGCGCGACGCGACCGAGCAGGCGCTCGCAGAGATCTACCGCGAAATCGAACGGCTGCGCACGGAACCCGTCGCCGAGGAGGAGCTGTCGCTGGTGCGCAACATGATGACGGGCGAGATGATGCGTATTCTCGACGGGCCGTTCGGCATCGCCGACGTCACGATCGAAAACATCCTCTGCGGCCGACGCAACGACGTCGTGAGCGAGAATCTGCAACGCATCCGCGCCATTACCCCCGCCGAGGTGCAGCGGCTCGCCGTGAAATACCTGCCGCGCGAAGCGCTGGTCACGGTCGTGGCGGGAGGAACGGAAAGCGTCCTCTGACGGGACGCCGGCAGTTCGGCCGCCGCCATCCGATTCCGGCCCGACGGAGCCGGAATTTGCTTTTCCGGACGAAATGCGTTATTTTTGTCTTCGTCCCGCAGGGACTTTTCGGAAAGTTAGGTTTTTAATAAAACGATTGCAATGAAAAAATTTTTCTGGTTGCTGGCAGGACTCGCAGCGGGTCTTGCGGCAGGGTGCAGCGACGACGCGAACGAGGGGGGGTACTGACGGCCCCGCGCGCCCATCTCCGAACCCGAACCGCTGAGCCAGCTCACGGCCGACGTCTCATTCACGCCCCAAAGCGCGAAACTCGTCCGCGAAGCGGCATTCGACAAAGAGGGAGGCGAGGGATACTTGCTCACGCTCACCGACGCCGAAGGCGCCGAAATCCGCGTCGCGCTCCGTGCGGACGAAGGCGCTTCGCCGTTCGGTCGGTACGACTTCTCGCGTGCGAACGACTGCGTGCCGGGGTCGAACGACGGCGCCGACGCGGCGACGGGCAGCTGGTACTACGCCTCGCAGAAAGCCGTCGCCCCGATCGTGGGCGGCGTGCTGGATCTGAGCCGCGTACCGGGCAACAAACCCTCCGATACTAGCTACCGCGTGCAGGTCGCCTTCGAGGACGACCATTCGCCCGCCTTCGGAATCACGGCCGTCTATTCGGGAGCGATGACGCTCGAAGGGGTCGACGCCACGCCCGACGCGACGACGACCTACTGCTACGCGGGCGCCTCTGGATTCTACGCCGACGACGGCTACAACTCGTGGGGCATCGACTTCGACAACGCCGACTTCACGCACCTGCTGAGTATCTTCGAATTCAACGTCGCACCCGACGCCACCGAGCAGGACGGAATCCCCGCCGGCATCTACACGATCACCGAGGACTACGCTCCCAACACCGTCACATGGGCGACCTACGACGAGGAGATGACCTACCTCTCGACGGGAACGGTCACCGTCGAACGCGACGGAGAGGAGTACAAGGTCACGGTCGACGCCGTCGACGAATACGACGCTCCGTTCAAGGCCGATTTCGCAGGACAGATCTACTACGAAAACACCTCCGAGCAGGCCTCGATCTCACCCCGCGAGGTCTACGTGGTCTGCTACGGCGAGAAAGACGGACTGACCAACTGGTACATCACGCTCGTCGACCGGGGCTATCTCACCACGCGCGACGCCGTCGGCAACTGCTACTACGGCTGCTCGATCCTCCATTTCGACCTGCGCAGCGACGCAGCCAACGATTACGCAGACGGAGTGCCCGAAGGCACGTTCGCCGTACGGAACGGACAGTCGGGCGTGGGCATCTGGGGCGGCGACAACGCCGCATGTACCTCGTTCCTCGCCGAATATTTCAGCGGCTCGCCCGCGATCGGCAAGCTGACGGAAGGCAACGTCACGATCGCGCGCGACGGCGAGTGGTACGAAATCTCGTTCGACGGGCTGACCCTCGCAGGAAGCGATCAGACATCGCTCACGGGAAGCTACGAAGGGCGCGTGCAATACATCGACGCACGGGAGTAAGCCCTTCGACACTTTATGGAAAAACGCCTTCGAACCACGGTTCGAAGGCGTTTTTATCCGGCCGGCCGAAGGGGGGGGGTCAGCCCCCGATCCGCTGCTCCACCCACTGCGTGAGCGCCACGAAATCGGCCACCGACAACTGTTCGGCGCGCTGCGAGAAAAAGGGATGCTCCGCCCCGCCGAAATCGCCGAAGGCGGCGCGCAGCGAATTGCGCAGCATCTTGCGCCGCTGACCGAACGAAGCCTTGACCACGCGCACGAACAGCCGCTCGTCGCACGCCAGCCGCACGACGCCGTTGCGGCGCAGGCGGATGACGGCGCTTTTGACTTTGGGCGGCGGGTTGAAGACCTTCTCCCCTACCGTGAAGAGGTACTCGATGTCGTACCACGCCTGCAACAGCACCGAGAGGATGCCGTACTCCTTCGATCCGGGCGGGCAGGCGATCCGCTCGGCCACCTCGCGCTGGATCATGCCCACGCACTCGGGGACGAGGTCGCGGTGCTCCAACACCTTGAAAAAAATCTGCGAAGAGATGTTGTAAGGGAAATTTCCGATCACACGCACTCCGTCGGGAAACAGCGCCCGCAACTCCATGCGCAGGAAATCGCCCGCCATGAGCCGCGGCGTGAATTCGGGATAGTGGGCACGGAGGTAGTCGACGCTCTCGGCGTCGATCTCGGCGCCCCACACGACGATGTCGCTGCGCCGCAGCAGGAACTGCGTCAGCACGCCCATGCCGCATCCCACCTCCAACACCGGCGCCGGCGCCTCGGCCGTACCGCCCGACAGGGCGTCGCAGATTTTGCGCGCTATGTTCAGATCGACCAGAAAATGCTGGCCCAAAGCCTTTTTCGCCCTGACTTCACCCACTCGGCAATCGTTTTACGGAATCCGGCGGCGCACCGCGCGCCGCCGCACGGCAAAGGTAGCGATTTTTCCGGAAAGAGCCGCTGCGGAGAGCGGAAAACGCCACGCCCTTTTCCCGACGATCCTCGAAAACCCGTCCGTCGCGGATCCCCGACAGGTCAAAATCAGTATTTACACGTACGGAAATCCGACCGGAAAAGCCGATCTTTGCGACGTCGAATTTTCGCAGAAACGCAATGAATTACCGTTCCGCAAGATGAAAAACCTCTTAGCTCAACTCAAAACCGAAGACTGGGTGATCGTACTGGCCGGCGTCGCGATCCTTGCGCTCGCACTGCTCTTTCCCGCCGGAATGCCGGCCATGCCCAAGACGCTGGCCGGCGGCGGCGCGTGGCTCGAAGCCGGCTGCATGTTCGCCTTCCTGTTCGTGCTGACCTGCCTCTGCATGGCCGTGCTGGGACGTGTCAAGGGAATCTTCGGCTCGCTGCTGGCGATTTTCGCCGTCGCGCTGGCGGCACAGGCCGTGGCATCCGTCCCGCTGTTCAAGGATTTGGGACTGGAATCGGTCTTCTTCTCGGTGATCTTCGGCCTGGCGGTCAGCAACTTTTTCCGGGTTCCGGCATGGCTGAAACCGGCGATCCAAAGCGAATTCTATATCAAAATAGGCATCGTCTGCCTCGGCGCGACGATCCTCTTCGGCGAAATCCTCCATTCGGGCGTCTATGCGCTCGCGCAGGCCTTTATCGTCGTCTTCCTCGTCTGGTACTTCGCCTTCTGGGTCTCGCGCCGCATGAAGGTCGACGACGAAATGGGCCACCATGCTATCCAGTTCGGTGTCGATCTGCGGCGTTTCGGCGGCGATCGCCACCTGCGGCGTCATCAAGGGCGACAACAAGAAACTCTCCTACATCATCTCGCTGGTGCTCGTATGCGCCGTTCCGATGATGTACGTCATGCCGTGGCTGGCGAAACTCCTCCTGCCCGCACTGCTCGGCGATCCGAAGGTCGTCGAAGAGGTGGCCGGCGCCTGGATGGGCGGTACGATCGACACGACGGGAGCCGTCGTGGCGTCGGGCGCACTGCTGGGCGAAACGGCCGAGCAGACGGCCGTGATCGTCAAGTCGTCGCAAAACGTGCTGCTGGGGCTGGCGGCTTTCGTCATCTCGCTCTACTGGTCGTACCGCGGCCGCGAGGGGCAGGAGAAGCCGTCGGCCGGCGTGATCTGGGATCGTTTCCCGAAATTCGTCGTAGGGTTCGTCGCAGTCTCGCTCCTGTTCAGCCTCTTCTTCGACGGCGGCGCCGGCACTCCCGACGCCATGGTGCGCGGCACGGCGAAGAATTTCAGCAACACGCTTTTCAGTATCGCCTTCGTCTGCATCGGGTTGGAAACCCGTTTCTCGGAGATTTTCTCCAAAGAGAACCGCAACGCGCTGTGGGCCTTTCTCTCGGCGCAGACGTTCAACATCGTCGTTACGTTCATCGTGGCCTTCCTGTTGTTCGGCGTCCTGAAACCGATGTGGGCCTGACCGTCGTCGGAAAGAATCCGCCCGACACGTCGACCCTACGGCAACCGCCCCGACTGCAATGAGTGCAGTCGGGGCGGTTGCCGTTCCGGACGGAGATCAGGGCTTCGGCAGCCGGTAGAGGAATTCGAACGGCTCGGAGACGACGAACCGCGAGGTCGCATCGCCCGCATACATCTCCCCGCCGGTGAGCATCAACCGCCGCGCGGGAGCGCCCTCCGACAAATCCGCCCGACTGAGATCGACCCAGAACAGCGACGGCACCATCGTCCCCTCGAAATAATAGACCTTGTTCTTCTGATCGCAGACCGAACGCCAGCGCGTCGAGGAGATATGAGGCTGATCGGGCGTCGAAATGCCGAACGGCACCGAGACATTGCGCATCACGCTCAGCACGGCAGGTACGCCCCCACCGCGGCGTCGGCCGTCTGCGGGATGACGCCGATATAGAACGACGCCCGCGCGAAACGGTCGCTCGAACGGTTCGTTCCGGGCAGCATCTTCAAACCTCCGATCGCCTCCCAATAGTCGTTGACGGCCAGTTGCAGATCGTAACGCGGCGAATTGGTCATCACCCGATACTGCCGGCCCTCATGGATCCGAAGCCGGCCGTCGATGTATTCCAAAATGGCGCTGTCGCCCGTCGCATCCGAAATGGCCAGATGCAGGCGCGACTTCGTGCCGTTGGGCATGTCGGGTGCGTCGATGTAAATCCCGTCGCCCCGCAGCGCACCGACCGCCTCGGACACCGTTCCGAAATTGTCGAGCACGTACTGCGTCCACATCGCGATCCCCATCACGGGACGCTTGCCCTGCTTGCCGTAATCCGATTCGGGCAGAAAGAGCAGGCTGGCTACCAACCCCGCTTCGTTCATGCCGTCGCACGTGGCGAAATCGTAGGCCGAAGCGACCACGCTGCCGTACTTGGCACGCCAGCGAAGCGTCGTGTCGCGGTCGTATCCGGCGCGTTCCATGCCGCGGGGGAAGAGGTAGAGGTTCGTCCCGATCTCCTCCTTCCAATCCATCGTCCGCCCCGTAATGACCAACCCGTCACGCCCCAGATAGACCGCCCGCGTACAGGCATCGGCAGTCGCCGCAGCCGCGAGGAGGGCCAGCGCACCGGCCGCCGCTCCCCAGAATCGTCTTGTCTTCATCTTACTTGCAATTTACGGGCGGGATTCGTCCCGCCGCGAACAAACGTGCATATTCGATGCCGGAATCGACGGACGGACGCGCATCAACGCAGGTAACGTTTCAGATACGGCCGCAGGATCGCCTCCATCGCATCGAACCCGTCGGAGGTCGGATGCACACCGTCGCGGGTGTAGCGGGCGTCGAGCGCGCGGTCGGCGTCGGCCAGGCCGGGGTGGAAATCGACCCACTCGCAACCGTTGTCAAGCGCATACTCCCGCAGCATCCGGTTGAGCCGGTCGATCCGGTCGGGAGCGTCGGTCACTTCGGGGCGCCAGCCGTAACGCGCCGCCGGAAGCACCGAACAGAGGAAGACCCGCATCCCGTGCGCCCGCGCCAGTTCGGCCATCGAGCGGATATTGTCGGCGATCCGCTCCTCGTCGATCGGACCGTTGTTGCGCGCGATGTCGTTCGTTCCGGCCAGAATCACGACCGCCCGCGGCCGCAGCGCCACCACGTCGCACTGGAACCGTGCCAACATCTGCGCCGTCACCTGTCCGCTGATACCGCGTGCGGCGAAACCGTTCGCGTCGAAGAACGAGGGATGAGCCGAGTACCACCCTTCGGTAATCGAATCCCCGATGAAGACAACCTTCGGTCGTACTGCGAGCGCCGCATTGGCAGCCGCATACCGTCCCGTATTCGCCCAATCCCGCGACTGGCCTCCGGCTGAAAGCCACACCGTCGCACACAACCATAAAGCAACCAATCTTTTCATCCGAATATCTGTTTCGGGACAAACGTTTTCGAATTCATGAAGAGACCGCCGAGGAGGTGTGCGAGTCGTACGGTCCGCAGCCTCCGGCGGCATGAATGCCTCCGCATCCGCCGCACGGCACCCCGTCCGATACGGTCAACAGCTCGAAGCGGTCTCCTTCCGGCCGCCCGACCGTCGGGAATCCGCCGAAGCTCCCCACGGGAACGGCGCGGATCAATTGCCCTGCTCGCACATGAACTTGATGCGCACCAGCCGGATCTCCTCCTCCGTGTAGTCGCCGCCCAGCTCCTCGACCGCGTCGTCGAGCGAATCGCTCTCGGCATCCTCCTTGAAATAGAGGTAGATGTCCTCGGCCTTGTCCTCGTCCATGAACTCATCGATATAATAGGAGATGTCGAGCCGCGTACCGGAATTGACGATCCCCTCGATCTCGGTGAGCAGTTCGTCGAAATCGAGGTTCTTCGCGCGGGCGATATCCTCGAAATCCATCTTGCGGTCGATCGACTGGATGATGAAGATCTTGTTGCCCGACTTGTTGCCCACCGACTTCACGACCATGTCCTGCGGGCGGATGATCTCCTTCTCCTCGACATAGGCGCGGATCAGCTTGATGAACTCGGCGCCGAACTTCTTCGCCTTGCCGACGCCGACGCCCGAGATGTTCTGCATCTCGTCGAGCGTCACGGGATACTGGATCGACATATCTTCGAGCGACGGGTCCTGGAACACGACGAACGGCGGCAGATTGTGCTGCTTGGCGACCTTCTTGCGCAGGTCTTTGAGCATCGAGAAAAGCTCCTCGTCGGCCGCACCCCCGCGTCCGCCCGCCGGTGCGGCGGCTTCGGCCTCGCGCTCCTCGGCGTCGTAGTCGTGGTCGAGCGTAATCATCACGGGGAAGGGCGAACGGAGATACTCCTCGCCCTTGGCGTTGATCGAAATCAATCCGTAATTCTCGATATTCTTGTCGGCCAGCCCCAGGATCAACGCCTGACGCATCACCGCACCCCAATATTTGGCGTCGTGCTCCTCGCCCGCACCGAACCATTCGAGCTTGTTGTGGCCGTAGCTCTTGATCTGCGCCGTCAGCCGGCCCGTCAGCAGGTTGGTCAGGTGATCGACCTTGAACTTGTCGCCGATGGCACGCAGCGCTTCGAGCGCCAGCACGAGCGACGCCCGCGCATCGACCTTCGGTTTGGGATGACGGCAGTTGTCGCAATTGCAGCAGTTGTCCTCCGTATACTCCTCGCCGAAATAGTGCAGCAGCGTCTTGCGGCGGCACATCGAACTCTCGGCATAAGAGACCGTCTCCTGCAACAGCAATTTGCCGATCTCCTGCTCGGCGATCGGTTTGCCCTGCATGAACTTTTCGAGTTTCTGGATATCCTTGTAACTGTAAAAGGCCAGACAGTGACCCTCGCCGCCGTCGCGCCCGGCACGACCCGTCTCCTGATAATACCCTTCGAGCGACTTGGGAATGTCGTAATGGATGACGAACCGCACGTCGGGCTTGTCGATACCCATGCCGAAAGCGATCGTGGCGACGATCACATCGGCGCGCTCCATCAGGAAATCATCCTGATTCTTGGCGCGCGTGGCCGCATCCATGCCCGCATGATAGGGCAACGCCTTGACGCCGTTGGCTACCAGCAGCTCGGCCAATTCCTCGACCTTCTTGCGGCTCAGACAATAGATGATGCCGCTGCGCCCCTCCTTCTGCTTGATGAAGCGGATGATGTCGCGGTCCACGTCGTTCTTGGGACGGATTTCGTAATAGAGATTCGGACGATTGAACGACGATTTGAAAACCGAGGCGTCGTTCATGCCGAGGTTCTTCTGGATGTCCAGCTGCACCTTCGGCGTGGCCGTCGCCGTCAGGGCGATCAGCGGCGCCGTGCCGATCTCGTTGATGATCGGGCGGATGCGGCGGTACTCCGGACGGAAATCGTGGCCCCACTCCGAAATGCAGTGCGCCTCGTCGATGGCGTAGAACGATATCTTGATTTTGCGCAAAAACGCGACGTTGTCCTCCTTGGTAAGCGACTCGGGGGCGAAATAGAGCAACTTGGTGCGCCCCTCCAACACGTCGGCGCGCACCTTCGCCACGGCGGTCTTGTTGAGCGACGAATTGAGGAAATGGGCGATGCCCGACTCCGACGAGAAAGTGCGCATGGCGTCCACCTGATTCTTCATCAGGGCGATCAGCGGCGAAATGATGATCGCCACGCCGTCCATCAGCAGCGCCGGCAGCTGGTAACAGAGCGACTTGCCGCCGCCCGTGGGCATCAGCACGAACGTGTCTTTTCCAGCAAGCACATTGCGGATTACAGCCTCTTGATTGTCTTTGAACGACGAAAAGCCGAAATACTCCTTGAGCTTCCCGTGTAACAAAGTATCTTCGATTTGCTTCATTGTGCTTACAGACTCCTTAGTGAAATGAAATTTTATGTAAAGATAAAAAATATTTCGGAAAAAAACATAACTTTGTGAAAATTTATCAAAAAAGAAATGCGCCTTTTCACAAGCGAACTCGTCAAGAAATACAAAGCCCGCACGGTCGTCAACCACGTCTCGATCGACGTCAACCAGGGAGAGATCGTCGGACTGCTGGGGCCCAACGGCGCGGGAAAGACCACCACGTTCTACATGATCGTCGGGCTGATAAAGCCGAACGAGGGGAAAATCTTCCTCGAAGACAACGAGGGCCGCGTCGCCGAACTGACCGACGAACCGGTCTACCGCCGCGCGCAGATGGGCGTGGGGTATCTGGCGCAGGAGGCTTCGGTCTTCCGCCGGCTGAGCGTCGAGGACAACATCCGCGCCGTACTCGAAATGACCCGTTTCTCGAAGGAATATCAGGCCGAGCGCGTCGAGGCGCTCATCAAGGAGTTCCGCTTGGAGAAGGTGCGCAAAAGCATGGGCATCCAGCTTTCGGGCGGCGAGCGCCGCCGCACGGAGATCGCCCGCGCCGTGGCGATCAATCCGGCGTTCATCCTGCTCGACGAACCCTTCGCCGGCGTCGACCCGATCGCCGTGGAGGACATCCAGTCGATCGTCGCCACGCTCAAAAACAAGAATATCGGCGTCATCATCACCGACCACAATGTCGACGAGACGCTCGCGATCACCGACCGCGCCTACCTGCTCTACGAGGGCAAGGTGCTCAAAACGGGTTCGCCGGAGGAGCTGGCCGCCGACCCCGAAGTGCGCAAACGCTATCTGGGCAAGCACTTCGAACTGCGCCGCAGCCCGACGATCGACCGCCTGCGGCAGCAGGGTGCCGAAGCGCAGCGCTCCGTTTCGGAAACCGATGCCGAAGCTACGCACGAGTAGCCCGACACGCCGCCGCACGAATACATACAACGACCGAATAGTTAAACCACTGCGAACGACTCTATGGATAGATCCGTCCCGCCGGGGGAGATACAAGGAGAGCTTACTCCCCCCTGCTCGAAAAGTTACGCGCAGCGCGCCCTTGCGGCGGCGCTTCTGGCAGAGGGAGAATCCACACTGCGTAACATCGAACTGTGCGACGACACCCGCTCGGCCATGCGCTGCATCGAGGCGCTGGGCGCCGACGTCACGGTCGTCGACCCTCATACACTGAAAATACGGGGCGGTCTGGCCCCGCGCGGGCGCACGCTCCACGTGGGCGAATCGGGTCTTTCGACCCGGCTGTTCACACCGATCGCAGCCCTTGCGGGCGTTCCGCTTCGCATCGAGGGCGAAGGGACGCTGCTGCGCCGCCCGATGACGATGATGATCGCCCCGCTCCGGCAGCTGGGCGTCGAGGTGCGCCACCGCGACGGGTTCCTCCCGTTCGACGTCTGCGGCCCGCTGCACAGCGCGACGGTCGAGGTCGACGGTTCGGTCTCGTCGCAGTTCATCACCGGCCTGCTGCTCGCGCTGCCGGCCGCCCGCGGCGAATTCACGATCGACGTGCGGCGCGCCGTCTCCACACCTTATATCGATATGACGGTCGAGGCGGCACACTGCTTCGGTGCGGAGATCCTCCACAACGGCTACACCCAGTTCTACATCGAAGGCGGCCAGCGCTACCGGCCGACCGATTACAGCATCGAAGGCGACTGGAGCGCCGCCGCCACGCTGCTTGTGGCGGGAGCCGTCGCCGGCGAAGTGACGCTGCACAACGTGTCGATCCTTTCGAAGCAGGCCGACACGGCCGTCTGCACCGCACTGGTACGGGCGGGCGCGGAGCTGATCCACGAAGCGGATCGCATCACCGTCCGCCGCCGTCCGCTCCGGGCCTTCGAGTTCGACGCCACGCAGTGCCCCGACCTCTTCCCGCCGCTGGCGGCGCTGGCCGCCGCCTGCGAAGGCGAAAGCCTCATCACAGGCACGTCGCGCCTTGCGCACAAGGAGAGCGACCGCGCCGAGACGCTGCGCGAGGAGTACGCCAAGGTCGGCATCGAGATCGACCTCTCGACGCCCGACGTCATGCGCATCCGCGGCGGTGCGATCCGTCCGGCACGGGTATTCAGCCACGGCGACCACCGCATCGCCATGTCGATGGCCGTCTCGACGCTGCGTTCGTCGGGTACGATCACGATCGAAGGGGCCGAAGCGGTGGCCAAGAGCTATCCGCGTTTCTTCGAAGACCTGGAATCGCTGCGCGTAAATTAATCATGACTGCTATATCTAACTTTACACCTCGTCGGTTTTTCGGACCGCTGCACACGCCCGCTTGTCGGAGCGTTCGCGGCTACGCCGCGTTTACAGATTGGATCCACCCCCAAACCCCTGCCTTAGCGGGGGCTTCGAGCAAGGCCCGCCTGGCTGGCAGGGCTTTGAGGTACGGCGGTGTAGAATGGCATGTAGCAGCCTTAACCGATCCATACCTATGAACAGCTTCGGCACTCTCTTCCGCATCACCCTTTGGGGCGAATCCCACGGTCCGCAGATCGGCGTCACGCTCGACGGCGTACCGGCCGGGCTTCCGCTCGACATTCCCGATTTCGAAGCCGATCTGGCCCGACGCCGCAGCGGCGCCAAAGGGACGACGCCGCGCCAGGAAAACGACCTGCCGCAGATCGTGTCGGGACTCTACAAGGGACACACCACGGGCGCACCGCTGACGCTCGTCTTCGAAAACGCCAACACCCGTTCGGGCGACTACGACAACCTGCTCACGCAGCCCCGTCCTTCGCACGCCGACCGCACGGCGGCCGTCAAGTTCGAAGGGTGGAACGACCCGCGGGGCGGCGGCCACTTCTCGGGCCGATTGACGCTGGCACTCGTAGCCGCGGGCGTCGTAGCGAAAAAAATACTCGGCGGTGCGACCTTCTCCACGCAGTTGACCGCCGTCGGCGGCCAGACCGATCCGGCACGGTTCGACGCCGCGATCGACGACGCCCTGCGCGACGAAGACTCCGTGGGCGGCATCGTCGAATGCCGCGTAGCGGGCATCCCCGCCGGCTGGGGCGAACCCTTTTTCGACTCGGTCGAAAGCGCGGCGGCACACCTGCTCTTCGCCATCCCCGCGATCAAAGGGGTGGAGTTCGGCGACGGGTTCGCCGCAGCAGCCCTGCGCGGTTCCGCCCATAACGACCCGATCGCCGACGCCGACGGCCGCACGGCGACCAACCATGCGGGCGGCATCGCGGGCGGCATAACCAACGGCAACGAACTCGTCGTGCGCGCGGCCGTGAAACCGACGGCCAGCATCGCCCGCGAACAGCAGACCTTCGACTTCGCCGCCGGCCGCGTCGCACCGCTCCGCATACGGGGACGGCACGACGCCTGCATCGCCCTGCGCGCGGCCGTCGTCGTCGAAGCGGCGATGGCCGTCGCACTCGCCGACTTCAAACTCCGCGACCGATGCCGACGCGCCGCGAAGTGATCGACCGCATCCGCCGTGCGATCGCGCCGCTCTACGAGCCGCGCGAAGCCGAGCAGATCGCCCGCCGCTTCACCTTCGAGCGGTGCGGCATCACGCTGACGCAATACGTCGTCGCCCCCGAAGCGCAGGCCGACATCCCCGACCTCGAAGAGTCCGTCCGCCAGTTGGCCGCCGGACGCCCCGTGCAATACGTGCTGGCGCATACCGAGTTCTGCGGCATGACCTTCGAAGTCGGCGAAGGCGTTCTGATCCCGCGTCCCGAAACCGAGGAGCTGGTCGCAGCCGCCGCGGCCGGAGCTGTCGCCGGAGCCGCAGCGCTCGACGTAGGAACCGGAAGCGGCTGCATCGCCGTAAGTCTCGCGCGGCTTATCCCCGATGCGCGCGTAACGGCCGTCGACCTCTCGCCGCAGGCACTCGCCGTCGCACGCCGCAATGCCGTGCGGCTGGGCGCCGAAGTACGCTTCGTGCAGGCCGACGCATTGGCCGGCTTGCACGAACTGCCCGACGCGGCGTTCGACCTCATCGTCTCCAATCCGCCCTACGTGCCGCAGAGCGACCGCGCGGCGATGCACGTCAACGTGCGGGAATACGAACCGCCCGAAGCGCTCTTCGTCCCCGACGACGATCCGCTGCGCTTCTACCGCGCGATCGGCCGCGCCGCACGCCGGCTGCTGCGCCCCGACGGACGGCTCTGGTTCGAAATCTACGAACGGCTGGCTGACGAGACGGCGCGGCTGCTCGCCGACGAAGGGTTCGGCGACATCGCCGTGCGACGCGACATCAACGACAAACCGAGAATACTATGCTGTACGGCAAGAAAATAAACGCGGTGCCCCGCACCAAGACACCGGAACAGGCGCTCGCTGCGCTGATGCGCCTCTGCGCCCGCGCCGAACGCTCGGAGGAGGACGCACGCCGGCTGATGACGCGCTGGGGCGTAGCACCGGCCGACCGGGAACGGGTGCTCGAACGTTTGCGCCGCGACCGATTCATCGACGACGCCCGCTACGCCGAAGCCTTCGTGCGCGAAAAGATCAACCTCAGCGGCTGGGGCGCACGCAAGATCGCCGACGCGCTGCACCGCAAACGCATCGCCCGCGAGACGATCGAGCGCGCGCTCGCGGCGCTCGATGCCGGTACGGCACGCGAACGGCTGGCCGACCTGCTGCGCCGCAAGGTGCGCACCACCCGCGCCGCAACACCTTATGAACTGAAAAACAAACTGATCCGCTACGGTCTCGCACAGGGCTACGACTACGAAGCCGTGCGCGACGCGGCGGACGCGCTCATCGCAACGACCGACGACTCATGCGACACATTCTTTTAACGCTGTTGTTTTCGGGCGGGCTTCTGGCCGCCCCCGCGCAGGAACCTCGATCCGAACGTTACCGCTTCCCCGTCCGCAACGTGGCGGGGCTCTACTCGGCCAACTTCGGCGAGATGCGCCCCAACCATTTCCATTCGGGCGTGGACATCAAGACCGACGGCGTGACGGGCAAGCCCGTCGTGGCTGCCGCCGACGGCTACGTGGTGCGCATTGCCGTCTCGCCCGGCGGGTACGGCCGCGCACTCTACATCGCGCACCCCGACGGCACGACGACCGTCTACGGCCACCTCGAACGCTTCCGCACCGACATCGAATCCTACCTGCGCTACAAACGCTACGAGCAGGGGCGCAGCAACGTCGATTTCACCTGCAAGCCTTCGTTATTCCCCGTCCGCGCGGGCGACACGGTCGCCCTGTCGGGCAATTCGGGCATGTCGTTCGGGCCGCATCTCCACTTCGAGGTGCGCCGCAGCTCCGACCAGCGGACACTCAACACGCTGGCCGCGAAACTGCTGCCCGTACGCGACCGTATCGCACCCCGCATCATGCGGCTGCACTACGTCGAGGTCGACTCGCTCGGCGACGTTCCCGTCCACAGCCGCCCCCGCACCTTCGACGTGGTACGCCGCAGCGAAGGGGACTATGCGCTGCGGCAGACGCAACCCGTCGCGGTCGGGCGGCGCGGCTATTTCATCGTCGAGTGCTCGGACCGCAAGGACGAAGTCTACAATACCTTCGGCATCTACCGCCTGACCGAAGAGGTCGACGGAGAGGTACGCTACGAGTACCGCATGGACGGGTTCCTCTTCGGCGACACACGCTACTGCAACGCCGTGAGCTATTATCCCATGCAGCTCTCGTCGCGCAACGAGGTGATCCGCCTCACGCAGCCGGCCGGTTGTCCCGACCGCTTCTTCACGACGATGAAGAACCGTGCGCTGCTGACCACCCCCGCAGGCAGGCGGCAGGAGGTGCGCATCACGGCCGAAGACGATTGCGGCAACCGTTCGGTGCTCGCCTTCACGGTCGAAGGCAAGGCCGACGAACGCTCGTTCCGCGCACCGGCGTGCGATTCGCTGCCCGTCGTCCGCCACGACCGCGACTTCCACCGCGAGGGCGACGGCGTGCGGATCGAGATTCCTGCCGGAACGCTCTACGAATCGTGTTTCTACACGCAGCAGCCCCACGACGAACCGCAGCCGAAGGACTCGACGCTGCTCTTCCTGTCGCGCGGCGTCGAGATCCTCGACGTGCGGCTGCCGATGCACCGCTACGCGACGCTGTGGATCGACGCGACGCAGGTTCCGCCCGAGCTGCGCCGTCACGCGGTGCTGGCCTCGCTCTCGCCCAAGGGGAAGCTGCGCTACGAAGGCGGCAAATGGAGCGACGGACGCATCCGCCTGCGCACCCGCTCGCTGGGAACCTTTTTCGTCGTGGCCGACACCGTGCGCCCCACGATCCGCCCCCGCTTCACGGCGCACGACCTGAGCGGACAGCGCAGCGTCACGTTCTCCGTCGGCGACAACTTCTCGGGCGTCGGTTCCGTCAGCTGCTTCGTCGACGGCCGCATGGCCATTCTGGAAGAAAACCGCGTGAAGGGCACCTACACCCACTACTTCGACGACGAACTCTTCGGCCGCAACCGCGAGCATACGCTGCGCCTCACGGCCACCGACGGCGCGGGCAACACCCGCGTGTGGGAGGGAACGTATTACCGGTAAAACCTCGTTCCGTTCGAACAAGGAACCCCCTGCCGCAGCAGTTGCGGCAGGGGTGATTTCTGTCCGGACAGGCCGTCGGGAAACCGCGCCGATCCGTTATGAATTGAAAATGCTGCGCAGGATGATGCCCGTAGCGCCCTGGTTGCGCGCGGTGTAATCCTTGGCCGTGCGGCTGGCACGACGGAGCGTCTCCTCGTCGTCGCACAGCGGCGCGAACCACGCCGCCAGTTCGCCGGCCGTGCGCACCGACACAGCGCAGCCGAGCGATACCATGTCGCGCGCCTCCTTGAATTTGCCGTAATTGGGGCCGAAGGCGATCGGCAGGCCGAAGGTCGCTGCTTCGAGCGTATTGGGATGCCGACGCCGAACCCGCCTCCGACGTAGGCCCAGGTCGCCGATCCGTAGACCGACGAGAGCATCCCCATCGTGTCGAGCACGAGCACCTGTACGTCGTCGAACCGTGTCGCGGCATCGCACTGCGTATAGCGCACGGCGCCGCCCTTCGCATTACGCATCAGATGCGCGATACGCCCCTCGTCCATCTCGTGGGGCGCAATGACGAACTTCACATCCGGATTGGCGTTCACGAGCGGCAGAAGAATCTCCTCGTCGGGCCCCCACGTCGATCCGGCCACGAAAAGACGACCGCCGCCACGAAAGCGTTCGATCGTCTCCACCCGCTGCGCCGCTGCGGCGATCTGAGCCACACGGTCGAAGCGCGTATCGCCCGCGACGACCACGTTGTCGAACCCGATCTCGGAGAGCAGCCGTTTCGATTCGACGTTCTGCACGAACAGCGTGTCGAAGGTCTCCAACGCCTGCCGCCACATGGCGCCGTAGGGACGGAAGAAGACCGAATTGCGGCGGAAAATCGCCGAAACGATATACGACCGCACCTTGCGGCGCCGCAGTTCGGAGAGCAGGTTGATCCAGAATTCGTATTTGATGAAAATGGCGATCTCGGGGTGGACGATGTCCAGAAAACGGCGGGCGTTGGAGGGGGTGTCGGCAGGAAGGTAGAAGACATAATCGGCACCCTCGTAATTCTTGCGGATCTCATACCCCGACGGGGAGAAGAACGTGAGCAGGATCTTGTATTCGGGATGTTCCGCCCGCAGACGTTCGATGATCGGACGGGCCTGTTCGAACTCCCCCAGCGAAGCGGCATGTACCCAGACGATCCTGTCGGAGGGGACGGACGGCGGCCTCCATACGTTCGAATATATTTCCGTCGGCCTTCGCTCCACAGCCGGGCTTTTCCGTGCCAAAAGAGCGGCCAGGCGGATGCCTCCGGCATAGAGCGAAATACCCAAATTATACAACCACATGCGCTGTTATCGAAAGTTGAGTTCGGCAAAGGTAACTATTTTTTTGCGTTAAAACCCAAATTACCAATTGCATTCCATCGCCCGCTCCGTAAAACGCACGTTCAGAGACCCGTTCGGAAACAGATCGACCGCCGCCAGATCGAACTGCGGTTCGAGCCGCACGCGATGCTGCGCCATGTAGGCCTCGGCGGCACGGCGCAGCGAGGCGAACTTTGCGGGCGCGTGATCCCGAAATTAGAGATTACTATCAAAAGACTGATTAGTAAGGGAAAGAAGCCTCAAGTGGCTTTAAAATAATGTCAAAAAGAACAAACTCATAAAGAATCATAGTGGCATTAGTCAGGAAGAAAGTACCATATGATCAAAATACATACAAATATTATGAAGAACGATAGTTATAGAAAGGAAAAAAAGAACGAGAAGTTAATTTATTGTTAAACGGAATAAGAGATTAGGATATTAGCAGAATACGTGGTGGAATTCCTCTCACCTTCGTTCGTTCCATGTTCAAGGCCTTCTGCAATGCCACTATCGGGAACGAACAACGCAGAAAGCCCACGCCGATATGTACACAACACCTCGTAGCCCCTTTGTTTATCAAAGTGAGTGCACGGACGTATATAAATATACATCAGGGAGGATGCCCCTTTGTTGCTGTTAGTCATTCCGATAGGTCAAAAGTTTGCGAAGTTTTGAACATAAATGACAAACGCTTTCGTTCTCAATATAAACATCTCTCCCTCGCCACCCGGAGCGCTTTCTGCGGAAGAGACCGTTGCAAAATGTATAAAAAATACGGATGGAAAGGGTAATGTGAATCAGAAACTTTTTCAAATACCGGTTATTTTTTCCTTTTCCCCTTTGCCGGGCGAAATGCGCTTGTACTGACATCTTATAAGAAAAGAGGAGCGATCTCCCAATTTCGGCACGAAACAGGCCTTTAAACTACAAAAAGCCGGGGCGTAAGACCTCGGCTTATTTTTATCTTCTTATCAGGGAGCTTTTTGGCTCATTGGAGACTTTCTATAACATCTTGAACTCATACCCTTCCTCTTTCAGGAATTCAATGGCACGAGGAAGTGCATACTGCAGGTGCAAATTATTCCAAGACTTCCAGCGAATCATGGAAA
>VOFK01001575.1_pt1 | contig 45612 bp, 69 predicted proteins | sample 5384121 | NCBI WGS metagenome assembly VOFK01 (sample SAMN12384730, study PRJNA508395) | human gut metagenome | isolation source: healthy gut J | host: Homo sapiens | reverse complement strand
CGAACCAGAATCAGTCAAAGGAACTTATCGTTCTATTACCGGGCATTCAATCAATACGCTGGGGGGCTGCAAGCCTTAGGACTTTATACCGATGATGATTTCGTAGATGGAAAGCTGAAAGAAGGGAATTCCTGTTCCACAACTGGGCGGTGAAGTGCGTCCGGGCGATATCAAATATCGTGACATGAATAACGATGGCTATATAACTAGTGCTGACGAAGGCTATATTGGTAGTACTACTGACCCGAGAATCGTTTATGGGTTTGGCGGAAATATCAATTTCCGTAATTGGGATATGAGTTTCTTCTTCCAAGGAAGTGGTGACACTTACCGTATTATCGGTGGGGTCGGATTATTTCATTCCCGGTAGCGGAGCCGGTGTATTAGGTAATGTCTATACCAACTATACAGACTGCTGGACTGAAGAAAATCCTTCTCAGGACGTTTTTTTGGCCACGTCTTTCTCAGAGTACTAATACGAACAATAACCGTGCCTCGACTTTCTGGAAGAAAAATATGAGTTTCCTCCGTTTGAAAACACTTGAAATAGGCTACAGCCTACCTAAGAATGTCGTTAATAAAATTAGCGCGAAGAGTATCCGATTCTTTGCCAGTGGGAATAACTTGTTCTACATTTCCAAGTTCAAATTATGGGACCCGGAACTGGCCACCTCTGATGGTTTAAAATATCCGTCCATGCGTTCTTTGATGTTGGGGGTAGAAGTAAATTTTTAATATAGAATGAACTAAAGAAAAAAGAACAATGAAATTTATAAAAAAATATTCTTATAGGATTTATAGTCACAGCTTCATTGATGTCTTGTGTTGACTATCTTGACAAAGAAACTGATACAGAATTAACTCTTCCTTTGGTCTTTGAAGACAAAACCCGTATTGAGGGTTGGCTTGCCAATGTCTACTCGGCTATACCCGATCCTTATTGGGGGTTATACTAACACATTGGGTTGGGAAGTCCTAGCTGACGATCTGACTCCGTCCGAACGTTGGCGGCAGTGGGGGGTGGAAAGTCATTCCTTATATATTGGGTGAATGGACACCTAACAGTGATTGGGAAGGAAATTACTGGAAGCTTCTTCCGCAATGTATTCGGGAGGCTAATATTTTCCTTGAGAACATACACCCACTACCAGCACAGGGTATAAGTGCAAAAGAAGTAGAGTATATGAAAACGGAGTGCAAATTCATGAAAGCCTATTATTATTACTTGCTTGCCAATACTTATGGAGCTGTTCCGTTTGATCCTGATTATCTTGCTCCAACAGATTTTGTACTGTCGGACTTGATGAAAGGACAGGCTCCTTATTACACTGTGATAGATTGGGCTGACAAGGAAATGCTTGAGGCTTCTATGATACTACCTCCTAAATATACTGAAGCGCGAAAGTATGGGCGTGTTACCAGTATTATGTGTTTGGCAGTGCGTGCACGTATGTTACTTTTTGCTGCCAGTCCATTGGTAAATGGGAATACGGATTATGCGGATTTCAAAAATGAGAAGGGTGAAAATCTTTTCAGTACCGTTTATGACCCGACACGTTGGAAAAATGCAGTAGAAGCGTGTAAACTATTGATTGATGAGGCTGATAAAGCCGGATATAAGCTTTTTATGTTGAAGAAAATGCAAATGGAGAGATTGATCCGTTTATGTCTTATCAGAACTTGTTTTTGAAGCGTTTTGATGAAGGGAACACCGAAATTCTGTTTGCGCGTCCAAGCTCTGATTATGGTTCATACGAAAAAACATGCAACACCGGCTGCCAGTGGCGGTAGCGGCGGGTTAGGGGTAACTCAATCTTTGGTCGATGCTTTCTTTATGCAAGACGGACTTCCTTATGACGGTTCGAATGAAGAGGGATTTTCCGAATCGGACGTAAAACTTGATAATACAATCTGGGACGAAGAAGTAAATGGAGGAGCTGTTACTTATGCAGGTACATATAATATGTATTGTAATCGTGAACCGCGCTTCTATGTATCCGTAGCTTTTAATAACTCTTATTTCCCTACCGAGAAACGTAAATTTGAGTTTTTTAACGGGCAGAAAGACAATCCGCATACGCACGATGCGCCTCAAAATGGTTATCTTATCCGTAAACGGGTGTCTCCCTAAGACGAATGTTAAAGAGAACAATTACCAGTATCGTCCCGGTATTGTTTACCGCTTGGGAGAAGCATTTTTGAATTATGCCGAGGCATTGAATGAGTATAAAGATGAACGTACAGTTCAGCGAGGAAGCTTTGAACTATGTGAATAAAATTCGTACACGTGCTGGTATTCGTACTTATACGTTTGGTAATAGTGATGCCCAGAATATCCATGTGGACGATAATCAAGAGACTGTGCGTAAGATTATTCGTGCCGAACGCCGTGTCGAGCTTTGTGGAGAAGGGGTGCGTTATGACGATTTGCGCCGTTGGAAAGAAGCTGAAAAAAAGCTGAATGGAGATATGTACGGAATGAATTATAGCGGAAAAGACGCTGAGGGCTTTTTATGTACGTACACCTTATCAGAAACGTGTATAATCCTGCTTATTATTGGTTCCCTATCCATCAAAGTGAAATGGATAAAAACGAGAATCTGCGACAACTTCCATTTTGGAGATAATTCCCATAAAATCAAGCAAAATGAAAAATAAAATCTTTTTTTTACTTGCCATGCTTTCTTGTTTGATAGTAGGCTGTAAGGATGAAGATATACGTTATAGTATTGAGCGTCCCGATGATACCATGCACTTGCAAGTATCGAATGAATATGTAGAATTGAATCAGAAATTTGGAAAGGAGGAGGCTGTTACTTTTTTCATGGAATGAGGTAACCAATGCCCCTTTTGGACTCTAAAGTGACTTACTATTTTAAGTTGGACATTGCTGACAATGATTTCGGCACTTCTATTGACAAAATGAGAATTCCGGCCGGCGAGCACAGTGTAAGCTTTTACCCATAAAAAAATGAACGCATTATTGACGAAATGGAAAATAGAACCCGGTGAAAGAGTAACATTGGAAGCTGAAATTATCGCAGAAATAGAAGAGACCGACTGCTATGTGAAACCGGAACTATCAACTGTACGTTTTGACGCAGTGGGGTATGAAATACAGCCATACGACATCTATGTCATGGGAACAGCACTTGAAGGAGCTACTGACCCGGCCAATGCGCTTAAAATGACAGAAGAGATATCGGAAGAGGTATATATACCTGGTACGGGGTGATGAAAGAAGGTGACTACAAGTTTATTTTTGAATACCACCGGACAGTCACCTTCGTATACACAGGGTAGCGACGGCAGTGTGGTCTTTAATGAGCATGAAACCGGTAATGAAACCCCTTTACCATTAATAAAGCAGGATTTTATGTGTTGAAATTGAACATTGAAGCCGGAACATTGAATGCAGATTACCCGACTACCGACTATAATGATGTTTGGATGGTAGGAGAAGCAACCCTGCAGGTTGGAACATCATGAGTTCCACAAAACTGACGAAAGATCCAGTCAACCAAGTGGCTTTCTATTATGAAGGTCTCCTGAAAACCGGAGATATGAAATTTCCATTGGAACTGAAAGAAGACTGGAATGTAGCATGGCTGATGCCAATAGAAAACGGAACGCATGAATTTGGAGATAATCGTATGGAACACATCGAGGCCGGTATACAGGGACATGACTACAAATGGAACATTACCAAAGAAGGCAACTACCGGGTGACACTGAACATGTACACCATGACTATTGACTTCAAGCTGTTACAGAGCATTCCTGATGATCTGCCCTGCAAAGAGATATGGATGTTAGGTGATGCAACTCCTGCCGGTTGGGAGCAAGGGAAGGAAGCTTTCGTTTATGATTTCAATGTTGATAAAGGAACATTCTATTGGGAAGGAGAATTAAAAAGCTGGTAGCTTTAAATGTCCGATAAATGTAGATGGAAGTTGGGCGATCACTTGTTATATGCCCAAGCAGGCGGGAGAAGACGGAAAAAGCTTCTCTTAACATGACTGATGTGCAGTTGGTTCAACCGAATGGTAATGACTACCAGTGGAAAGTGGAAGAAAGTGAAGCCCGTCAGTATCGTGTAGAACTGAATGTATTGACTAATAAGATTAAATTTGAAAAGGAAAAAATTAGTAATCCTACGAGTGCGGACAATTTAATTCCGCACTCGCTTAGAAATGAAAAAGTAGTATGGAATATAAGAAAATAACATTGTTTTGCTTGTTGATGATAGGAATATTTACTTCCACAAGCTGTAAGGACGAAGGAACAGGGTGGACTCCGGATATGATTCCCGATGATGAAGTGGAAGTACCGGATTATGACGAAGAGGTGGATATTAGCAATATCCATAAATTCAAAAGCCCCACTCTATTGGGTGTATATGAGTTTTGTATGGAAATGGCTGATAATGGTATTCCTGAATATCAAATGGATATGAATGCAGAAGAGTGGGACAAAGCTATTGACTGGGTTGCCGAGAATCTGAAACCTTATGGTTATGATATGCTTTGTACGGATGGATTTATTCCTATGCTTTGTGAAAAGAATGAATACGGCTACATGGACAAATATGGTAGCATGTATTTGAAAGATCTTGTAGCTAAATGTAAAGGCAAAAGGGTTGAAACTAGGTGTGTATGATAACCCGTTGTGGTTACACGGAAAAGATGAAACTCCCATTCAGAATACCAATAACATTACATTGGGACAATTGAAGTATGATGCCGAGAGTGATGTTGTAGCGCATCCGGACGAGCCGGATAAGTTCTGTACTTATGTGGTTGCTACCCATAAAGGAGCAAAAAGAATATATTGACGGCTTTTTCAAACATTATAAGGAATTAGGAGTAGAATATATTCGTATGGATTTTCTCAGTTGGTATGAAGATGGATTTGACCGTGGCATGGAAGCCAATTGGGGAAATGGACTTGTGGGCAGAGGCTATGGAAGAGAATGTTATGAAAAGGCATTGAGTATATCTGTATTTCGGCCACTCGCTATGGTATTTTTACTTCATTGGTTATGCCACATCTTAAAAATAATGCCGAGTTGGAAAGGAAATATGGTAATATGGTGCGTATTGTAGCAGATACAGGTCAAGGTGGATGGAACCATTTTTTCTGACGATAGCCGAGGCAAAGTGTATGAAGGCTGGCCCAACAGCATGAATATGTTTGATGGATTTATATATTGGTCGAAAGTAACAGGACGTAATCAAGTAATTCTGATGGCGATTTTATCCGTCTTAATACCTTTAATACTGATGCGGAAAAAGAGTCGGTTATTTCTTTTGCAGTTGATAGCAGGAGGGCCGGTAACGGTAGCTGACCGACATAATACCGTAGGAGATAACCTGAAATTTTATCAGAATGAGGAAATGTTGGCACTGAATGCCGACAGATTCGTAGGAAAGCCTCTTTCGGGTGACGTGACCGACACTGAAAAGAACCAGATTTGGTACGGACAGATGTCTAACGGTGATTATATAGTAGGACTTTTCAACCGCGACAATGAACAGAAAACATATGAACTACATCTTTCGGAGATTGGTATAGAAGGAGAAGTAAGCGTACGCGACTTGTGGAAACACAAAGACGAAGGCAAAGTATCTAAATTGAGTGTTGAATTAGGGCCGCGGGCTTGCAAGGTTTTGAAACTGACCAAATAATTTAATAACAGTACATTTATATGAATAAAAAAAGAATAATGAAGTGGATAGGATTGGCGGTGATGCTAAGCATGGCACCATTTGTTCGAGCTACAGTTGACAATAATAATCCGATAGCAAATTCCAAGGCAGTGGTTATATGTGGCAATGCACGCTTCACAGTACTGACTCCAGAAATGATTCGTATAGAATATAGTGAAAAAAGGCATGTTCGAAGACCGTCCTACATTTACAGTTGTCAACCGTAATCTTGAATTGGTAGATTTCAAGAAAAAAGAAGATGACCGATTCTTGTATATCCAGACTGATAAAGTAAAACTCAAATACCGAAAAGGAACCAATCCGAAAACAAGTCCGGCATCTCCGGAAAACCTCACTATTACCATTGAAAACCATGGCTGTGAAACACTTTGGTATCCAGGGAAAAAAGATCCGCTAAACCTTAAAGGGACTTGTCGGACTCTTGACGGTAGCAATGGAGACAATAAACGGAGTGAATTGGAAAACGGATTAATATCCCGATCCGGTTGGGCTGTAATAGATGATTCATGGGAAGCAACACGTGCTGACGGGAGTCACTCATTTGCACTTGAGCCAAATCCGGAGGTTGGATATGACTGGTGGGCATATCGTAATGACCCTCAGGCTATTGACCTGTATTTTATGGGCTATGGCAATGAATATAAGAAAGCTATCGGAGATTTTACCAAAATAGCCGGTAAAATTCCTTTACCACCGGCATACGTTTTCGGCTATTGGTATAGCCGTTACTATTCATATTCAGCCGATGACTATCGGGAGATTATGCGAGAAATTAAGAAGAACGATATCCCTACCGACGTAATGATTCTTGATATGGATTGGCATTGGAATGGCAAGGCATCAAGTGAGTCGGAGAATATCGGAGGTTGGACCGGCTGGTCTTGGAATACCAACTTAATACCTGAACCGACTAAACTTCTTCAGGAAATCCATGACAACGGTTACAAAATCGCTTTTAAATCTCCATCCGGCAGATGGCATTTGACAGTATCGAATCTCCATCCTATTACAAAGCAATGAGTAGGGAACTTGGCGGTAAATATGGTAGTAACGGCAAAATTGCCTGGTATCTTGATTATCCGGATTTTACAAAGTCATTCTTTGACAACGTAATCCGTGACCATGAATCTGAAGGTGTGGATTTCTGGTGGCTCGACTGGCAACAACATCTTACGAGTCCATATACTCCCGGTCTTGGACAGACATTCTGGTGCAATCATGTGTTTTACAATGATATGGTTAAAAAACAGGCCTGACCGCCGACCTGTAATCTTTCATCGTTGGGGAGGATTAGGGAGCCATCGTTACCAAATTGGTTTTTCGGGAGATGCCCTTATAAATTTCCCGACTCTCGCATTTGAGCCGTACTTTTTACTTCCACCGCATCAAATGTAGGATACGCTTTCTGGGGACATGACCTTGGAGGCCATGCGTTTACCGATGAAAAAAATTGTAAATGACCCGGAACTAATGCTTCGCTGGATTCAGTTTGGAGTGTTTACCCCTATATTCCGCAGTCATGCCACTGATGACAGCCGGATAGAACGGCGTATATGGAAATTTCCCAATTTTCCTAAGTTACGCGATGCCGTAAAACTTCGTTACGCACTCTTCCCTTATATATATACAATGGCTCGTGAGACATTTGATACAGGTATAGGTATGTGCCGTCCACTTTACTATGAATACCCTGAAAGTGAAGAGGCATATAAATATGAAGGTGAATATTTCTTTGGAAACGACATTTTAGTAGCTCCGATAACAGAACCGGCTTTGGAAGATGGTATCAGTTCAAAAAGAAATCTGGTTTCCTGAGGGGAAATGGTGGAGTGTGGCTACAGATGAATTGATTGAAGGACCGTGCAGAAAAACAATGTGTTTTTACGCAGGAGCAAATTCCGTATTTTTTTTAAACAAGGTGCAATTATTCCTTATAATCCTCCTACTGTAATGAATGTGACAGAACGTCCCGGACATCTGATTTTAAAACTTCGTGTCAGGTTGCAAGGGTGAGGGGGTATTGTATGAAGATGATGGTGATAATAATGATTATAGTACCGTTTTTGCAACAACAATCTTAAGACAATCATTCAAAAATAATAAAGGAGAATATGTCATTACTCCTCGTCAGGGAATTTATACGAACGGTGTCAATGCTCGTTCATATACTTTTCGCATCTATAATACGACGCAACCTGTAGCGGTAAAAGTGAATGGAGTGGAAACTTCTAATTATTCTTATGACGTAAAAAGAAAATGTACGAACATTGATATACCTTGCACTGACTGTACAACCGAAGTAACGGTCCGTGTCGTTTATTCCAAATAAATGAATTTATAAAAAAAGAAAGATAGTTATGAAAATAATAATAGCAGCCTTTCTGCTTTTATCGTGCTTTATGGCAAAAGCAGAAAGCATCTCTTCTCCGTCGGGCAATATTACACTTGAGTTTTCAATAAATGAGAGAGGAATCCCGACTTATCAGGTAACTTATAAGGGCATTCCTGTGATAAAGCCTAGTACACTAGGGATTGAATTGAACGAAGAAAATTCATTAATGGATTCTTTCCGGATAAATAATACATCTACATCGACTTTTGATGAGACTTGGGAACCTGTATGGGGAGAAAACAGTCATATCCGTAACCGCTATAATGAACTTTTTTGTGGAATTGGAGAAACCATCGAACGGACGCTTCATGAATCTCCGTTTTCGTGTGTATGATGACGGCGTGGGATTCCGCTATGAGTTCCCTTCGCAACAATATTTGCCCTACTTCGTTGTAAAAAAAACATACTCAATTTGCCATGACCGGTGATCATACAGCTTGGTGGATTCCGGGAGATTATGATACACAAGAATATGACTATACCGAGTCGAAACTGTCAGAAATTCGTAGTTTGCTGAGTGGTGCTGTTGACGGGAACCTGTCGCAAAGTATTTTTTCATCCACAGGCGTACAGACTTCCTTTGCAGATGGAAGACAGCCGAAGGTCTTTACATCAACCTGCATGAGGCTGCTTTGGTGGATTATTCTTGCATGCATTTAGTCCTAGATGACAAGAATTTTGTATTTACTTCGCAACTTACTCCTGATGCACAAGGAAATATGGCTTATATGCAGACTCCTTGCCGTACTCCCTGGCGTACTGTCATGGTGAGTGATGATGCACGCGATATTCTTGCTTCAAACCTTATCTTGAATTTGAATGAACCTTTGTAAATACAAAGATACCTCCTGGATTAAACCGGTGAAATATATCGGTGTATGGTGGGAAATGATTGCCGGTGGAAAGCCTTGGGCATATACCTGGGATGTACCTTCTGTGAGATTAGGAGAAACGGATTATAACAAGGTCAAGCCCAACGGACAACACCCGGCTAATAATGAGAACGTAAAAAAATACATAGACTTTGCTGCTAAGCATGGATTCGACCAAGTGTTGGTGGAAGGATGGAATATCGGGTGGGAAGACTGGTTTTGGCCATTCCAAAGATTACGTGTTTGACTTTGTGACTCCTTACCCGGATTTTGATATCAAGATGCTGAATGAGTATGCCCAGTCTAAAGGGGTGAAACTAATGATGCATCATGAAACATCGGCTTCTATCCGTAACTATGAACGTCATATGGAAGCTGCTTATCAATTGATGAACGATTATGGATATAATGCTGTAAAGAGTGGATATGTGGGCAATATGATTCCGCGTGGCGAACATCATTATGGACAATGGTTGAATAACCACTATCTATATGCCGTAACCGAGGCTGCCAAACACCATATCATGGTAAACGCACATGAGGCCGTACGTCCTACCGGGTTGTGCCGTACATATCCTAACTTGATTGGCAACGAATCTGCTCGTGGTACGGAATATGAGGCATTCAGCGGAAACAAAAGCCGTTTCATACTACCGTCTTACCGTTTACCCGCCTGCAAGGTGGTCCTATGGATTACACTCCGGGAATCTTTGAAATGGATATGAGTAAACTCAATCCAAATAGTAAATCACACGTGAACTCCACACTTGCCCGCCAACTCGCGCTTTATGTCACCATGTATAGTCCGCTCCAAATGGCAGCCGATATACCAGAAAACTACGAACGGTTCATGGATGCTTTCCAGTTTATCAAGGATGTGCCCGTGGATTGGGATGAGAGTAAATATCTGGAAGCCGAACCAGGACGCTATATTGTAGCGGCACGTAAAGCAAAAGGTTCAAATAATTGGTTCATAGGTTGTACCAGTGGTGAAGAAGGACATTTATCCACGCTGAAACTTGATTTTCTTGACAATGACAAGAAATACATTGCAACTGTTTATGAAGATGGTAAAGATGCGCATTATCGGAACAATCCGCAGTCTTATGGCATTCGTAAAGGTATTGTTACTGCCAAATCGGCTTTAAAGATGAAAGCTGTGGCAGGTGGTGGCTACGCCATCAGTATTATTGAAATAACTGATAAAACTGTTCTGAGAGAGACCTGAAGAACTTGAAATAATCTATATTTTTCAAATAATCCTTACATAAGTTGCACTAAAACCTAGGTAGGGATTATTTTTTTTATATGTATATTATTGGCACGGGCCAATAATTGATTTATAGGTTCGGATGATTCATAATCATGTGGTTAAAGTTAAAAATATTTCTGGGTTATGCCATTTTTGGTCCTGCTGTCGGCCTTCATTGTCTATCAGTTCCGTCAGAGCAGATGTTAAGACATACGTTGCGCAAGGAGGAAAAGGAGCTGGTGGCGATACACCGTCTGACGGAAAATAGCTACATCGGCCTACTGGACCTCTCCACCCATGCGGAGACTGCCGTCACATGGGATGATGACGACCTGAGAGAATACAGCCGCAAATGCCATAGGGTCTGTGACAATCTGCAATTTCTGAAAGAATATGTCCATACTCCGTTACTGAAAAAAAACATATCGACTCGTTGTGTCTTCTTCTTTGGAATAAGGAACTACTTTTCTTTCCAAGGCGATGCATACTTTCAAGGAACTGCAGGGTATAGGTGATATTGTGCAGGAAAGTATCCCGTCCATTGTCTCAACAGCTCGGAAACAAACTGTGCAGCAAAAGGAAAAATGTGATGATTCCGAGTACTGGAGCGGAAGATTCCCCCAAAAAGAAAGGAAATATTTGGAATATCTTCCGTAGAAAAGAGAACAAATCCGCTTACCTGCAACAGCGGGAAGAGGCAGAACGTAAACGGCAGTCTCTGTCCGCCACTTCTCCAACTGGGATAACAACACGCATGCTCCATTCCCTGAATGAAAGGATCATTCTGGAACAGACTGAAAGACAGGAACGGCTGCTGGTACAGATGGACAGCTTATACATCGGCAGCGTGGAACTAAACGAAAGAATGAACAGCATGGTCTCTGAATTCGAGCGGGAGAACAACGAGCGTTTTACTGAACGCTACCGGGCCTTCATCCTTGAGCGCGGGACAACTCCTACTATATGGTAGCCGGCCTTGCCTTGTCCGTCTCCCCTGCTGGCAATCATGCTGTACACCGTCGTACATCGAGACCTGAACCACCGTATCCGATACGAGAGAAGCTTGAACAGTCCGACAAGCGGAATAGGGAACTGCTCCGCTCACGCAAGGAGCTGATGGCTTCGGTGGCCCATGACCTGCGTACCCCACTGGCGGCCATTAGGGGCTGTGCGGAATTGATGCCCTCGGAAAACGATGTCAGCCGTAGGACCGACTATCTGGACAACATCCTGCACTCGTCCGATTACATGCTCGGCCTGGTAAACACACTGATGGAATACCACCAGCTGGATGAAAGCGGGGTCCGTTCCAATAACACGGTCTTCAACCTTGAAGCCCTATTCGAGGAAATAGCGGACAGCCACCGTCTTGCCGCCCTGCAGAAGGATCTGGCATTCACCGCGTCCTTCTCCGGTTTAGACGCCATTGTCTGCTGTGACAGCTCGCATATCCGGCAGATAGCCGGCAACCTGCTGTCCAACGCTCTGAAGTTCACGTTCCACGGGGAGGTGCGTCTTGAGGCGGAATACCGGCCGGGAAATCTCCGCATTGTTGTTCGGGATACCGGTGTGGGAATAAACGCAAAAGAAAGAGAACGGATATTCGGAGCGTTCGAAAGGCTGGATAGCGCACGTAACATTCCCGGATTCGGGCTGGGACTGGCGATCACGGTCCGGCTCGTATCTGAAATGCAGGGCCGTGTGGAAGTGGAGAGCGTCCCCAGTGAAGGCAGCCGCTTCTCCGTTTTCCTTCCCGTGCCACCGGCCGAACAGTGCGCCCATCCAGAAGAGAAGATGCTTACCCCCAGAGAACTGCCCGTTGGCATTCACGTGCTGGTCATTGACGACAACCGCATCCAGCTGGAGATTACCCGGGAGATGCTTTCTCGCAACCGGATTCACTGTGACTGCTGCACGGATGTCCGGAATCTAGCGGACTGCCTGAAAAGACAGGAGTACGACTTCCTGCTGACCGACATACAGATGCCCGGTGCTGATGGCTTCTCAGTCCTTGAACTGTTGAGAGGCTCGGATATTCCCCAGGCAAAGGAGATTCCGATCATAGCCGTCACGGCACATTCCGGCAACAAGGAGAAGTATCTTTCCGAAGGTTTTTGCAGGCTGCCTATATAAAGCCTTTCTCTGAGGAGGATCTGCTGGCGGCAGTTTCACAAATGGACAGATTGGATATTACGGCTATCATGGAAGGTGAGGAATATGTTGAGGAAATGCTAGATATTTTTATAGAAGACACCACGGAGGAACTTTCCGGAATGCGGGATGCTTTCTTCATGAGAAACTATGTGAAGTTGGGAAGTATCATACACAAAGCCGCACCACTCTGGGAAATGATCCGTATAAACATTCCCCCGAAGTGAACTGAAGGGAATGGCCTCCATGCCTCCTGAAAAATGGGGCGGGATATCGGACGAAAGAATAGAAACAAAACTGATTGAGGCCGTGGGAACAGGCCGTAGAGAAAGCAAAAAAAATAAAGGAAAAAACATATGGAAACCGTATTGGTAGTGGAAGATGACCGCGTGTATGCGCGTACCACCACAAACTGGCTGGTGAAAAACGGTATCAATGCCCGTTATGTATTATCGGTAGATTCAGCGAAGGTCTTTTTGGAAGGCCATAAGGTGGATTTGCTATTGTCGGATTTTCGCCTGAACGACAGTAACGGTGTGGAACTATTAGAATGGATGAAGGCGCAGGGCTATCGTATGCCTTTCCTTATCATGACGGGTTACGGAGATATCCCCGGTGCGGTGGAAGCGGTGAAGAGAGGTGCCGCAGACTATCTACCCAAACCTATTCAGACGGAAAAGGTACTCGGTATCATCCGTGGACTGTTGAACCGTAGAAATAGAAAGAAAGTTAAAGAACGGGCTTTCTACGTTGGCAAAAAGTCCTCTGGCGGTGAAACTTCAGAACATTGTGCGTGTGGTGGCTCCTGCCGACAGCTTGTCCGTACTGATACGTGGTGCATCAGGAACAGGAAAGGAGTATGTGGCCCGGCAGGTACACGCATTGAGCGGACGGGCAGACGCGCCTTTCATAGCGGTAGATTGCGGAGTGCTTCCGAAGGAACTGGCGGCATCGGAGTTGTTCGGCCATGTGAAGGGTGCCTTTACCGGAGCAACGGAACACAAGACAGGCATGTTTGCCGCCGCCAACCGCGGGACACTGTTTTTGGACGAAGTGGGTAATCTGAATGCCGAGGTGCAGAGGTCGCTGTTGCGTGCGTTGCAGGAAAAAGCGTTATCGACCCGTAGGCGGCAGGGAAGAAATGCAAACGGACATCCGGTTGGTGGCCGCCACCAATGAGAATCTGGAAAAGGCGATAGCCGAAGGACGGTTCAGGGAAGACCTGTTCCACCGTCTGAACGAGTTTCCGCTGCATGTACCACTGCTGGCAGAGTGTCCCGAAGACATTATACCGTTGGCGGAGTTCATGCTGGATGCCGCCAACCGGGAGCTGGAAAAGGAACGTGAAAGGCTTTGATCGCGAGGCACAGAAACGGCTGAAGGCTTATCCGTGGCCGGGAAACATACGGGAGCTGAGAACGGTTGTCAGGCGGGCGACCCTGCTGGCGAAAAAGACGGCTGGATAACCGCCACGGAAATAGGCCTGCCCGGTAAAGACAGACAACCGGAAGTGTATTCACTTAATGACGAACGGGCGGAACGGGCAACTATTCTGAAGGCATTGGGGGCGACGGGCAATGACAAAAAGGCGGCAGCTAGACTGCTGGGTATCAGCCGGAGCACGCTTTACCTGAAACTGAAGAAGTACCGTCTGGATTAGAATATGTCCGAAATTCGGACACATCATGTCCGGTACACAATGTTTTCCTGTACACACCGTTTTGGAGACTTTTTATATGGCTTATTATAAGTATTTTATGAATATCTCTCTTCAGGCATAGCCTTTGTTCCTATTCCGGCAGGATGAATGGAGCACTGAATTGTAAAACCTAAAAATATGATACGATGAAGACATTGGTGGAAACCTCCCTTTTCGATTTGTTTGCCTCTTATATAAACGGTGCCGGACCTGCGGCTGGTGAATTGCCTGCCGCCTATGACGACTTTGTGGACCGCCTTGCCGCACTTTCACCGGAAGGCGACCTCGTGGGACAACTACGGCGGCTGAATTATACGAAAATAGAACTGACCTTCATGCGGCAGGCCTGCGACGGAATGGCGGCAGGCTGCCGCCACATTCTTTATGACGTGTTCATCGGCAAGACACTGGCGCTGCTGGATGCGGAAGCGGAAATGCTGAAGGAGATGCTCCGTCATGGCGGCATGTCCGCCGGATTCAAGGCTGAGACGGTACATGGAAACGGGAAGAGAACTTCCGTCACACTGACATGGAACGGTACGGACAGCGATCTGATTGAACTGGTAGCCGCACTGATGGCAGCCGGTGCGGTAGGTACGACGGAAAGGCCGGGAATTGAAAATAGTGGATGTCATCCGCGTCTTCGAGGAAGTGTTCCATCTGAAAATCAATGCGCTGTACACCAAGCGCGGCAAGGTCTTTGACCGTTGTACGGACACCACCCCGTTCATCGACTCCCCTGCGCAGGAGCTACAACCGGATGCTGGACGCACGGCTGGCGTAAGGGCCACACGCCAACAGCCGCCAATGGACGACTTGCATGTGCGCGGTATTGCGGATTGGCGGGCGAACGGCTTTCTTTGCGCCGGTTATTCACATCTAAAAAACAAGGCTATGTCAATCCTTAATAATATTTGGAACCGCATTGCCCGGAAACCGGACAGACGGAAAGCTGCGGCAACGGAATTTTCCGAAACGGGAAACCGGGTATGCAGTGGCCACCGAAGAGGGAGTGATGCTGTTCTCGGACACCCCGAAAGGAATGAAGGCACGCAACAGCTATCTGCAACATCTGGCCGACGGCTTCTTCAACGTGGCCAAAGTACCCGAAACTCTGCGGATATACGAGATGGATCTGCCCACCAAACGGGTGGCGGAGCTGGCGGACAACTGCATCGAAAAAGCTGTCCAAAGCGGATTTGCGGAGTACGGACGCACAATTGCGCAGGTCGGTGGTGAGTTTTGCTCCCGACAAGTTCGCGGACAGAAGCGTACTGGACAGCGGTGTGCAGGGAGAAGTTCGACCTGCGGCCCGATTTCCATAATTTTGACCGGCTGACAAGGGAGTTCGGGCTGGGCATCTCGCCCCGGAACTATGACGCGGCGGCATTGCTGTACATTTCGGAAAATGGGTACGCCGGGATTGTTGCGGCAGACAAGGTGCATCCTTTCAGCTATGAGTATGAGTTCAGGGAACTGGCGGAGAAGCTGGAAGACAGCATGAAGGCACGGATGAACGCGCCTCTGTCGGCACACGACTTCGGCTATGCGGCCTTGCAGAAAGAGGCAAGGGAGATGGCGGCGGACTTGCTGCAATCGGAGTTCCATATTACGGACGGGGAGCTCAGGCTGGGCGCACGGATAAGCCGGACTGAAAGGATGGAAACGTCACATCCGATGTCGCGTCCGCATTTGGAAGAGGTGAAGACCGGCAAGTCACCGGAGACATACCGCAGGCAGGAAACACCGGGACAAAAGCCTTCTGACAGACAACGGCAGGCGAGGCACGTCGCCCCCATTGCTCCGCAGAAGAAAGAGAAGAAACAATTAATCCTATAGAATTTATGGAAGAAAGGAAAAATGCAGGCGGTGGAAAGCGGCAGCCTGTACATGACACTGGACGCTTTCTACAAACCCGTGTATCTGGTATGCGCGGGCAGGGGAAGAGGGATTCTCCGTTACATCGGCAACAACGTGAGGTTTCATACGGTAGGACGGAGATTTGTTCCCGACCACTGAATGTTCCGTTTCGATTTTAAGGACAAAGGCATGATTCCTCCCATACTCGGTACGGACAATACGGATTATCTGGAACGGCTCTGTCCGGTGCTGGAACGGGAAAGAATACATCCGTCGGGAGTGGTGAGGCTCCGGGATGCGGCATTCTGCGAGGAAAGGGGGATTGAGCATCTGTCATCATCGGCGGAACATACGGCCTTGCTGGAAAACGAGGATTACAGGCGCCTGGGACACCGTTTCGGAATGGACGGGGATGTGATACGCAGCGGGCTGGCGGCTTTCCCCACCTGCATGGCGGTGGAATACGGGGGGAGGTATTGCTGTTTGACAAGACGGACGGCGGGGACAGGATGCTGGATGCGTTTCTGAGCGGGCTGGCCGAACGTTTTTTTGACGGCAAGCGGAAACCCAGAAGTCTGAGGTTTTATGAAGTGGCTCCGCTGGATGCCGCATACCGGGCTAAAATCGGTGATGGACAGACGGTTTCTTCGGATATGGTGAGATACGGGATTTGTGTGGCATGTTGCGACATGGCACCTACGCTGAGGAACTTCAACAGGCTGAGAAACCTGCAACGGCAGCCCGTACCGCTGACCGGAGAGCAGGAGCGGATAGTCTCGTCACTGGTGGCAAGGCCGGACAACGTGCGGTTCCCGAACGTGGAAATGAGGGGTGCGGATTCCGGCAAAGGGAAAAGGACAAGGAATGAACATTTAAATTTTTGGCGGATGGAAAAAGAGAATATGAACGGTGGCAGTGTGTATGTCACAGTGGACGGACATTTCAAGCCGGTGCGTGTCAGCATGAAAAAGGTACGGGCGAGGAAGGCTTTCTGGAGTTTATGCTGGAAGATGTGGAAAAGGCACTGAAGGAAACGGAAATGCCCGTTATGGGCATGATGTACTATAACGTGCCTGATATGGGGATTGTACCGCGTTTGCGGGAAGGGAACAATGATGATTATCTGCAAAGGCTGGAAAAGGCGATGGACGGACATGGTATCAAGCTGCATAGATACCTGCGTCTGTCGGAAGTGGTGTATTGCCTGTGAAAGGACATGGACCCGCTGTCAAGGGACGAGAACTATACCCGGCGGCTTACGCCGGAGATGTGGCGGGAGATAAAGTCCGCACCACCCGAAGTGATGGCGGAGATGCTGGATGATTTGAAACATGGGAACACGTATTATACGGGCGTTGAGACGGACAAGGGGGTGCTGCTGTTCAGCAGGGACATAGTCGGAGAGATACAATATAGTGATTACATGTATAAATACATAGAGAATGACTTCTTTGCCCCGGAGTTTGCGGTGAAATCCCTGGCAATCCATGAACTGAGGGATGGCCCTCGCTGATGGAAGGGAAAGTGAACCGTTGCCATGACCGTTTCGGCTGGTGGGGAGACGAGGAAACGATAAGGCGGGCGTATCAGGACAGGTCGGTACTGAAAAACGCAACGGACAGTGAGACCTATGACCTTACCCCCACATGGGAGAACTATTACAGGCTGACTGATGCGGACAAGGGACTGGGACTAACGCGGAGCCCGTATAATTATGACCGGATGACACTGCTGTATATCGTGGACAAGGGCTATCCGAGAGACGGAGTGGTGGATGAATACCCCGATAAGTTCAGTTTCCATGAAAAATTTGAAAAAGATAGAAAACAAGCAGCTGGGCCGGAACAGATGGGACGTGTATGATGAGATGCAGGAGAGGGCGAAGAAACTGGCAGGGAAACTGTTGAAGGAGCACTTTCCGGAAATACGGCAGAAAGCGGACATGAAGGAGAAGGCGGCTGTACGGAAAAGCAAAGGCATGAAGATGTAGGATTATGTGGAAAACAGATAAGGAATGGAAGGCCCGTTGCCGCATGGATGCGGGTGACGGGCCCTTCTCTTTTATTCTGTGGGCAGGGGCTTCCTCCACGGGCAGAAAATCATATTCGTCTTCGGGAGGCAGGGTCTTGGCAAGAAAGAGGCCGGTGACGGAGAGGGCACCGCAAGCGAGCAGTTTGCGGCTGACTTGGGAAAGTCCGGCACCGGTAGTCAGCAAATCGTCGAACAACAGGATGTGGCGGCCACGGATGGCGGCTTCGTCAAAATGGAGATTGTCGGTCTTGTTCTTGTAATGCTGTCCCTTGTACTCTTCCCGGTCACGGGTAACGGTGATGGCGTCGTAACCGTTGGCGATGCGCAGCAGGCCGGTAAACTCAACGCTGAAATTCCTGAAGCGGAGCTCGTGCCTTTCGTTGGTGGATGCGGGGATTATCATAAGGGTGAAGTCGGCACGGCGGCTGGTGAGTTCGGGAGTGCGTGCAAAGGCTATCGCCATGAAGTAGGCCACGCAATCTGAGGCTTCACCGCTTTTGAATCTGGAGACAAGGTTGGTGCCCCGGCGCTGAAACTCGTCGGGCGTGTGGGCGAAGTCCTGACGGGAAACGGGGGAATAATCGTGCAGGTAATAGCTGTGGAAACCGAAAGTACGGATGGGGGGACGGAAATCGGTGACAAGGGGATAGAAATGGTCGGGAACATCGCCTACCAGAAATTTTTCCTCTATCCTGTCGGCTCACCAGCCGGTCCGCGTCTGACGGCAGGTGATCTCCACCCCTATCATGGTATGGCAGGCAGTGCCAGTCTGTATATAACCGTCGGTATCACAGTCGATGACGCACCAGCACATTTCAGCGGCAATCCCCTTTATATCGGGTAGAAATTCACCGTAGAAGGACAAGATGCCGTCGGGGGCAAACTGGAATACAAACTCCGCATGGGGATATTGGGTAAGGATTCGGCGCAGCATGGCTACGTAGTCATGGACTTTGGGGCGGTTGCTGTCGGTACAGTCACGTATGGTAAAGTTCAGACGCATGGGCTTTGAAGGTTTTTGATTTGCCTAAATATAGGCGGAAGGAACGGTACGGCAATGTTTTGGATGTTTTTTTTTAACATTTTGTATGTTCAGGGAGACAATGCACGCCAACGGGCGACTCTGATTCCGGGGGCTTTGCCGGATGTGGAAATGTGCCTTACTTTGCCGCATATTCAGAAACTTAAAAAGAATTTTAGTATGGAACTGACAATTATTGAAACAAGCGCGTATCAGGAGTTGAGAAAGCTGGTCAGCACGCTGGCCGTACAGATGGGCGACTTCCAGAAAAAGATTGCCCCGCCTGCACCGGACAAGTGAATGGATGCGCAGGACGTATGTCTGGCTCTGGGTATATCGAAACGGTGCCTGCAAAACTATCGGGACAACGGGCTAATCCCCCACTCGAACGTAGGGGGGAAATTCTTCTACCGGGAAACGGATATTCGGGAGATACTGGAAAACGGACCAATCAAAAGGAAGTAAGGCATGGCGGAGATTATCACAAGGGATTCGGAAGAGTTCAAGGAACTGGCCGGATGGATAAAGAAAGCGGGGAAAGCGGTGGAAGAGGCTACGGCACGGATACGCCCGACGGTTGCGGACGAGCATTACATGACGGGGGATGAGGTGTGCGCCCTGCTGCATATCTCACGACGGACGTTGCAGACGCTGAGGGATGAAAGGCTGGTACCTTATACCACTATCGGGGGGAAACTGCTCTATCCGGAGAGTGCACTGTACGAAGTGTTGAAAAAGAATTACAGGGATTTCAGACGGTTCAGAAAATAGACAAGTAGGTAATAAAAAAGCGTCCTTCGGCCTATCGGCTTCCGGACGCTTTTTTTATTGTCGTGTTACATGGCAAGTTTGTAAACGTGACCGATTTTCTCGCAAATCCTGTCGGTGTCCTCGCCTACCTTCGGGTTAATCAGTTCGGCATAAACCTGCGTGGAGAGGATGGACTTATGCCCCAACACTTTCTGAAGGGTTTCCAACGGCATCCCCTTGAGTATGGCCAAAACGGCAAACGTGTGGCGTCCGATGATGCGGGTGACCTCTACCCGGCAGTTGCATTTCCTGCCTATGATTCCAAGACTGAGCCGCATGGCATTGTATTCGCCTACCGGAAAGACATATTCGGGGAGTCTTTCTTTTCATCCGTACCCCGGTATTTTTCAATCAGCTCGATGGCAATGGGCAACAATTTTACGACATACGCCACTCCCGTTTTTATACGGTTGCCCATCAGCCATGTACCGCCGTCGGAGTCGGTATGGATATTATCGTAGGTTATAGTTTTCAGGTCTGCGTAGGAAAGACCGGTGAAACACATGAACAGGAACATGTCGCGCATGGCACGCTGGCGTTTGTATCTCAGTTCTATACGGATAATCCTTTGCAGTTCCTCTTCTGAAAGGAAGGAGCGCCTCTTGTATTCGGGCATACACTCGAATGATGCGAACGGATGGACCCGTATCCAGCCTTTTTCCTGCGCGATATACATCAGCCATTTTCAGGGTATTGACACGCCCGAAGGCAGTGGAGTTCGCCAAAGCACAGGTACCGAGCATCCAGTTGTAGTAATCCTCAATGAATGATTTCTCAAGTTCTTCGATGACAATATCCTCCGTATTCTTCTTGCTTTTTCATGAAAAGCAGGAGATTCTTGTAGTCGGCAACCAGACCGCGGTAGGTGCTTTCGGCTTTCTCTATGCCGATTTTCTTTTTATACGATTCCAGCTGTTCCCCTGAAAAGATTCATAAAGGGTGTGGCATTCCTCTGAGAAACCGACATAGCGGTTATAGACTTTCTTGGCCGTGACAAAACTGTCGTGGTCGCAGATGTACTGGTAGTGCCTTGGTGATTTGCGCCTTGATATTGTCAAGCTCCTGATTGAGTGTACGGGCCTCCTCGGACTTGCCTTTTGGCCCGGTTGGTTTTGACGTCCCACAAAGCGAGGGACACTTCTTTCTTACAACTGAAAACCGGCTTGGGTTCCATTGATGGTGATACGGCCCATAACCGGTGCCTTTCCGTTTTTACAGACTGTTTCTTTTACGTAAAATAATACTTTGAATGTACTTTTCATAACTCAACTTTTTTTTTAGTCACAAATTTAATTACTGTTGAGCTATTCAAGGTTATGCAGAAGTGTGCAAACAACTGTAATATAGTCTATTAGGATTCAATTTGAGGCGTTTGGACTGAGTTACGATTTGGTAACGTAACTCCCGCCCCAATATGCTTTTTTCTTGCTTCCTTTTCCGGCCTCGTTAAAAAAAGATGTTTTATAACTATTTGATTTTTAACATGGTTACGTTATCTTTGCGCATCTTATTGAAATATTGTGTTTCACACCGAGAAACCAACAGTTTCATGCCGGGAAACAAAAAGTGTCAAGTGTCGAAACAAAAAGTGCCCTACAACGAGAGCAAAGGTTTCAAATATCGGGACCGGGAGAACAAAGTACTGAAACAGCCTTATCAAAAGGATTAACAAAGGAATATTCCTTGAATTACCGGGCGATATATGCTTGTAAACAACCAAAAACGATGGGTAAAAAAAGTTATATATTCTGTTATCCTTAGAGTTATTTGTTAACTTTGCAGCCCTACTACAAACGTTATGATACAACGATATAACAAAAATACTTATACTGTTCTTACTCGTATTGGTAGCTTCCAATGCTTTTGCGCAGCAAATTAAAGGGGTAGTCACTGATTCGGTTACCCACGAGCCATTGATGTATATCTCTGTTTACTACCAAGAAAAAGAGAGATATGGGTACTGTCACCAATATTGACGGAGAATACAGTCTTGACACCCGCAGAAACGGAGGGACACTGGTGTTCTCCGCTGTAGGTTATATCAGTAAAACGGTTCGAGTCGGTTCCAACAATCAGACAGTGAACGTTAAGTTAGCTCCGGATAATGTGCTCCTGAACGAGGTTGTCGTGAAACCTCAAAAAAGGAGAAATATTCCCGAAAGAATAATCCGGCAGTTGAATTCATGAAGAAGGTAATCGAACACAAAAAAAGCACAGGTGCTCGAAGTGAACGATTACTACCAGTACGACAAGTACGAGAAAATGAAAATGTCCATCAACGACCTCACACCGGAAAAGCTCGAAAAAGGTATCTACAAGAAATATTCATTCTTAAGAGATCAGGTGGAAGTGTCGGAAACAACCAATAAGTTGATTCTCCCTATTTCCGTACAGGAAACGTCCTCGCAAACCATCTACCGCAAAAATCCCGAAAACAAGAAAACGATTATCAAAGGAAAGAATTCCAATGGTATAGAAGAATTTTTCTCTACGGGAGATATGCTCGGTACTGTACTGAAAAGACGTATTTGCCGACATCAATATCTACGATGATGATATCCGGTTGCTTCAGCAGCGTTTCGTCAGTCCGATCGGTAACAATGCCATCTCATTTTATAAATATTATCTGATGGATACATTGATGGTAAACAAACGCGAATGTGTCCACCTCACTTTTTTGTTCCGCAAAACTCGCAGGACTTCGGATTCACCGGACATCTGTATGTATTGAACGATTCTACTTATGCCGTTCAGAAATGTACGATGAACCTGCCTAAAAAGACCGGAGTAAACTTCGTCAACCGTATGGACATCGTGCAACAATACGAGCAACTCCCTAACGGAAACTGGGTATTGGCGGATGATGACATGACCGTAGACCTGTCCCTGGAATTCCAACAAAACAGCAGGCGGATTGCAGGTGGAACGAACTACGAAATATAGTAATTATAAATTCGATCCTATCGAACAACGACTGTTCCGATTGAAAGGCAGCGTGATAAAAGAAGCGGATATGCTTTCGAAAAGCGATGAGTATTGGGCAAGTGTTCGTCAAGTACCGCTGACGAAGAAAGAAAGTTCGATGGATGTATTCGTCAACCGCCTCGAACAGATACCGGGATTCAAATACATCATCTTCGGAGCGAAAGCGCTGATTGAAAACTTTGTGGAAACAGGAAGCAAAGGGCATCCGAGCAAAGTGGATATCGGTCCTATCAACACCATGATTTCGAGCAACTACATTGATGGTACCCGTTTCCGGTTAAGCGGCATGACAACAGCTCATTTCCACAAACACTGGTTCTTGAACGGATACGGAGCTTACGGTCTGAAAGACGAACGCTGGAAATATAGCGGTACGGTAACTTATTCGTTCAACAAACGCGATTATGTTGTCTGGGAATTCCCGAAACATTATCTTTCGGCAACGTACAGTTATGACGTAATGTCTCCGATGGACAAATTCCTGTTCACAGATAAAGACAATATCTTCCTGTCGGTAAAAACAACGACAGTAGACCAAATGTCGTATATGCGCGACGCCACCATTAATTATGAACTCGAAACGCTGACCGGATTCGGAGTGAAAGCCATGTTGCGCCACCGTAACGACGAGCCTACCGGCAAACTGGAATACCTGCGGAATGACGCTGCACAAACCCGTGTGCATGATGTGACGACTTCCGAAGCAAGTGTGACGCTGCGTTATGCTCCGGGAGAGTCTTTTGTCAACTCCAAGCAGCGCCGTGTTCCTGTATCGCTGGACGCTCCTATCTTTACGCTCACTCATGCCATGGGTTTCAAAGGAGTACTGGGTGGAGATTATAACTTTAACCGCACGGAAGCAAGCATGTGGAAACGCTTCTGGCTCCCGGCTTCCTGGGGGAAAGATTGATTGTAGCTTGAAAGCAGGTGCAGAATGGAACACAGTTCCTTTCCCGTTGTTAATCCTGCCGGAAGCTAACTTGTCCTACATCACCCAGCGCGAAACGTTCAACGATTAATAACATGGAATTCCTGAACGACCGTTACGCTTCCATGTCATTATCATACGACATGAATGGAAAACTCTTCAACCGTATTCCTCTTATCAAGAACCTGAAATGGAGGGAAATGTTCCGTGTACGTGCTTTGTGGGGAACATTGACGGACAAGAACAATCCATTCAAGAGCAACAATCCCGATTTGTTCCGTTTCCCGACACGCGACGGTAAGTTCACCAGTTTCGTGATGGACCCGAAAGTGCCGTATGTTGAAGGAAGTGTAGGTATCTACAACATTTTTCAAGTTGCTGCACGTTGAATATGTACATCGTTTCACTTATCGTGATAATCCGGGTATCAACAAAAACGGTATTCGTTTCATGGTATTAATGGTATTCTAGAAAATTATGCAACCTTTAGCAGAACGGTTTACGGCCAAAAACTTTGGATGAATATATCGGTCAGAAACATTTAGTTGGACCGGGAGCCATCTTGCGGAAAATGATTGACGCAGGACGCATCTCTTCTTTTATTCTCTGGGGACCTCCCGGAGTAGGTAAAACAACTCTTGCACAGATCATTGCCAACAAACTGGAAACGCCTTTCTATACTTTGAGCGCTGCAACTTCGGGTGTGAAGGATGTGCGCGAAGTGATAGAACGTGCCAAGAGCAACCGTTTCTTTTCGCAGTCCAGCCCAATTTTGTTTATCGATGAAATCCATCGGTTCAGCAAGTCGCAGCAGGACTCTCTGTTGGGAGCGGTAGAGAACGGAACAGTCACGCTGATTGGCGCAACGACCGAGAACCCGTCATTCGAAGTAATCCGCCCTCTCCTCTCCCGTTGCCAGCTTTATGTGCTCAAGTCTTTGGAGAAAGAAGATTTATTGGAACTTCTGCAACGTGCCATCACCACAGATGCCATACTGAAGGAACGAAAAATTGAATTGAAAGAAACAACGGCCATGTTGCGCTTCTCCGGTGGAGATGCCCGCAAGCTGCTTAATATATTGGAACTTGTTGTGCAATCGGAGACGGAGGAAACAGTTGTCATCACCGATGAAATGGTGACCGAACGCTTGCAACAGAATCCACTGGCTTATGATAAGGATGGAGAGATGCATTATGACATTATCTCTGCTTTCATCAAGTCTATTCGCGGTAGTGATCCCTGACGGCGCTATTTACTGGCTGGCCCGTATGGTGGAAGGAGGCGAAGATCCTGCTTTCATTGCCCGCCGACTGGTGATCTCGGCTGCCGAGGACATTGGTTTGGCAAACCCGAACGCACTGCTTCTCGCTAACGCGTGCTTTGAAACATTGATGAAAATCGGCTGGCCCGAAGGACGGATTCCTTTAGCTGAAACAACGATTTATCTGGCTACCAGCCCTAAAAGCAACTCGGCATACAGTGCCATCAACGATGCATTAGAGCTAGTCCGTTCAACCGGAAATCTGCCTGTGCCCCTGCATTTGCGCAATGCTCCCACCAAACTGATGAAGCAACTGGGATACGGACAAGAATATAAGTACGCCCACAGCTATGAAGGTAACTTTGTCAAACAGCAATTCCTTCCGGACGAACTGAAAGACAAACGGATATGGCAACCGCAAAAAACAATCCGGCAGAGCAGAAGCATGCCGAACGGATGATACAGTTGTGGGGAGACAAATTTAAGAAATAAGTGTTCGTAAAATAAGTCACTCCCTTCTGTAAGAAAAGCTAAAAGCAAAATAAAGCAGTAGGAAACATTATAACATATTAATAATATTGAAATTGAAATGAAGATTGTAGTTTTAGACGGCTATGCCGCCAATCCCGGAGATTTATCCTGGGAAGGTATGAAAGTTCTTGGAGAATGTACAATTTATGATCGTACAGCTCCGGAAGAGGTATTAGAACGTGCAGCCGGTGCAGAAGCAATTCTGACTAACAAGGTAATCATCAACGCCGATCACATGGCTGCACTGCCCGAACTGAAATATATCGGTGTGTTGGCTACCGGATACAATGTGGTAGACACAGCTGCTGCAAAAGAACGGGGAATCGTCGTTACTAATATTCCTTCATACAGCACCGCTTCCGTTGCCCAGATGGTCTTTGCGCATATACTGAACATCACTCAACAAGTGCAACACCACTCTGAAGAAGTGCATAAAGGTCGTTGGACCAACAACAAGGATTTCTGTTTTTGGGACACTCCGTTGATGGAACTGCGGGAAAAGAAAATCGGTCTGGTAGGATTGGGAAACACCGGATATACCACAGCGCGTGTTGCTATCGGATTCGGTATGCAAGTGTACGCATTGACTTCTAAATCTCACTTCCAGTTGCCACCGGAAATCAAAAAGATGGATTTGGATCAATTGTTCAGCGAATGCGATATTATCAGTTTGCACTGCCCGCTTACTCCGGATACACGCGAAATGGTGAATGCACGCCGTCTTGCTATGATGAAGCCGACAGCTATTTTAATCAACACCGGTCGCGGCCCGCTTATCAACGAACAAGACCTTGCAGACGCTTTGAACAATGGTAAGATTTATGCAGCCGGTGTAGACGTGCTTTCTACCGAACCGCCTTGTGCCGACAATCCATTGCTGACAGCAAAGAACTGCTACATCACTCCGCACATTGCCTGGGCAACCATCGAGGCTCGTGAACGTCTGATGAATATTGCAATCAGTAACCTTCAGGCTTACATTGCCGGAAAACCGGAGAATATAGTCAATAAATAAAAAGCGATATATCCGAAAGGATAGAAAAAGGCTTATATATAAAAACTCCCTCATTTAACTTCTCTACCATGACATAGAGAATTAAATAAGGGGAGTTTATTTGTTCCTACAAGAATCTCAATTCGAAATTCTATGTGGACAAAGTATTAATATGAGTGTCCTCCTTCATCCATTTCTTTCTCGGTAATTTTGTGACGATCGATACTACGCCAAGCATAGAAAATATATGCAATTACGAATGGAACAAGAATAGAGACATAGGCCATTGTCTTTAGTGTAAATTCGCTGGAACAGCTATTGGCTAAAGTTAATGAGCTTTGCAGGTCTGTATATGACGGATAATAAGCGGTATTGTTGTACCCTGCTACCAGCAATAAAGATAAAACAGTCAGCACCGTACCGATTCCCGTAAACCAGATTCCTTTATCAAACGTCTTTTTAAGCAATGTCTTTCCAATACCGAAAAGAACCAGTACCACCCCAATCAGGAATAAAGCCAGCACTACTGGCATCTCGATAAAGTTTGTGAGATACTTGTATGGCTGCATATAAATCTCCTGTGTTTCCGGGTTAACGGCAAAGCCTTCGGACACCAATGTACGAATGACAAACGACAAAAAAAGAATACAAGGAACAAGACTGTGTATTATTTCGTACTGCACGACGACATTTATCGGTCAGTTCTTTATCATCAATATTATTAATGAAATAGAGTGCTCCCAATACACGGGCAAGGAAGAAGACAGCCAATCCGAGAATTACATTCCAGATATTCGTCAACGCATCCAACCCGTGCCAGCCATTTCCCCAATGACTGATTACCGGCATAATGGTATCTGTCATATTGGCCTTATTAATATAGAAATCAGAACCGGTAAAGAAAGTAGCCACTGCCCCACCAAGTAACACAGGACCTACCACTCCATTAATCACCAAAAAGTCCGGTATGTCTTTTTTACCTAACAGATTTCCGGCTTTACTCTGAAACTCATAACTGACCGCCTGCAATACAAAGCTGAACAGTATAATCATCCAAAAGCCAATATGCACCGCCGAAACTGGTACTGTAAAACAAGGGGAAAGAAGCGAAGAAAGCTCCTCCAAATGTAACCAATGTAGTAAACGTAAACTCCCACTTACGTCCGGTAGAATTCACCATCATCTTACGATGTTCCTCGGTTTTACCCAAGCAGAACAACAAAAAAGAATTACCTCCTTGTACAAACAATAAGAACACGAGTATGGCTCCTAACAAGGAAACGACAAGCCACCAATATTGTTGCAAAAATATATACATATAGCTAAAATATATTAAGTAATGAGTAATAGGTTATTATCAATTCTCCGGTCCTTTTTGATAGCTTTCACCATAATTCCGACACCTGCAATCAGCATCACTGTAAACAGGAGCAGGAAGATAAAGAACGTAGTTTGCACGGAGCTTACATCCAGTTTGGAGATAGCAGCCATCGTAGGCAACATATCACGGATAGCCCACGGTTGACGCCCACATTCGGCAACCACCCATCCGGCTTGTCCGGCGATGTAACCCAAAGGAATTGTCAGCAGAGCAATCCAGTGCATCCAGCGCATCTTACTCAAATCCTTTTTATAGATAAAGAAAAGAACGACTATAAAGAAACAAGATGAAATATCCGCCCAAGATTACCATTACACGGAATGCATAAAAGTTCAGAGGAACATTCGGAACCAGTTGGTTCACATCTTTGATATATCCGTAGCCAAAATAGGGAATATTTTCCTGCAATACATTATATGCAATCTTCGCATCTTCCTCGTGTCCGGCACTCTTTTGCAGCAGGATAGGCGGCCAATGCGCCGATAGCCGTTTTACCACGTTCTATCTTCTCGGCAGCAGAGAGAGCCTTCGATCCGTCTTTCAACTGATACCCACCTTCGATGATATTCGTAATGCCAGGAACGTAGCCGTCTACATTACGTTCTGCAAGGAAAGAAAGCATGCTGGGGATTTCAAAACGGAAGAGGAAAAGGATCTTTCCCATCGTTGTAAGTCTTCTTTTCAGGGTTCAATACTCCTATTCCGACAAGACCGACATTCGTTCCGCCTTCATACAGACCTTCCACTGCTGCCAGTTTCATCGGTTGTGTCTGGGCAATCTGATAACCGGAACCATCACCCGTCCAAACAGAAAGCAACGATGCTACTAATCCAAAAATCGCCCCAATTTTGATGCTGGCAAGCGCAAACTCACGATTACGTTTCTTCAGCAGATACCAACAACTGATGCCGACTACAAAAATAGCACCCAGCACCCAGCCGGACAATACCGTATGGAAGAATTTATTGACCGCTACAGGTGACGTAGCCACTGCCCAGAAATCTACCATCTCATTACGGACAGTATCAGGATTGAATTCCATGCCTACCGGATGCTGCATCCATGCGTTGGCAACGAGAATCCACCAGGCGGAAATCGTAGCTCCCAAGCCTGTGAGCCAGGTAGAAGCCAAGTGGAAACGTTTACTTACTTTTGCCCCATCCAAAGAACATGACAGCAATGAATGTGGCTTCCATAAAGAATGCAAGAATTCCTTCAATGGCAAGCGGAGCACCGAAGATGTCGCCTACAAACCAAGAATAATTGCTCCAGTTCGTACCGAATTCAAACTCCAGAATCAACCCCGTTGCCACACCGATGGCAAAGTTAATACCGAAAAGTTTCATCCAAAACTGGGCAGTCTTTTTCCAAAATTCGTTGCCTGTTTTATAATACAGCGTCTCCATGATTCCCATCACCACTGCCAGTCCGAGTGTGAGGGGAACAAAAATCCAGTGGTACATGGCTGTCATCGCAAATTGGGCTCTCGACCAATCGATCAGCGAGGTGTCAATACTTTCAATCATAATCCTATGTAGTTTAAGAGTTAAAAATCAGTAGATTTATCGGGGATGGCACGTTCTATCAGTTCATTTCCCACGTATGTTCCCTTGTCGTCATCCGTAGGATGGTCACGGAGAAAGTCAGGGAAGAAGAACATTTTAAGAATGAAGAACATAATGAATAATTTCACTAAGATAATAAGCCACAAGGTACGACCTAATGTCATACTACGGAAACCTTCCAGATAAAAGTTCCAGATCGTAAGTAGTGTATTTCTTCATATGTTGACGTTATAATTTGTAATGAGTACAAATATACAATTTTTATAATTAAAACAAACAAGTAAGGCAAAATAGTTGCGCGATTTGTATGTTTTTCTCAGAAAACCTGCCTATCGACAGAAAAAAAACATTTAACGGCGAAATTACGTCATCCGTCTATCGTTTTTGCGGCATATATAATATGTACGTACCTTCGCTAACAGTAAATCAATAGAAGTATGAATATGATAAATGTAAGAAGATTGACAGTGATGGCATTTCTTGGAGCAGGTATGCTGTCCGGCATATCTGCCCAGGTTTCTCCGCTGCAAGTCGATACGCTGAAAGAAACGAAAATTCCGGCTCAAGGGGATTTGCAGTCATGCATCGACTACGCAAAAGAGCAGAACATTACAATTCGTAAGAACCGGATCACTGCGGTCAGCACGCAGATTGATGTGAAGACAGCTAAAGCTGCCTTGTTTCCCAGCCTTTCGTTTTCTACCGGCCATCAGGTGGTGAATCGTCCGTATCAGGAGACAAGTAGCCGGGTAAGCGGTAGCGAGATTATCAGTAGCAACAGCAAAACGAGCTACAATGGTAATTATGGACTGAATGCGTCGTGGACTCTATATAATGGTAATAAAAGACTGAAAACCATCCAGCAGGAAAAGTTGAACAATCAGGTAGCCGAACTGGACGTAGCGACTTCCGAAAATAACATTCAGGAATCTATCGCCCAAGTGTATATCCAGATTCTTTATGCGGCCGAGTCTGTCAAAGTAAACGAAAGTACCCTGCAAGTTTCCATTGCGCAGCGCGACCGAGGACAGGAACTTCTGAATGCCGGAAGTATTGCCAAAAGCGACCTCGCGCAACTGGAAGCACAGGTGAGCACCGACCGATACCAACTTGTCACAGCGCAAGCCACTCTTGAAGATTACAAATTACAACTGAAACAATTGCTCGAACTGGATGGGGAGAATGAAATGAACATCTACCTCCCTGCCCTGTCCGACGAAAATGTACTGGCTCCGTTGCCTACCAAAAAAGATGTGTACATTAGTGCATTGAGTCTTCGCCCGGAGATTGAAGCTAGCAAACTTAATGTAGAGGCTTCCGAACTGGGTATCGGTATTGCCAAATCAAGTTATTTGCCCACCATCAGCCTTAGCGCAGGCATCGGGACCAACCATACCAGCGGCAGCGACTTCACCTTCGGAGAACAGGTAAAGAACGGATGGAACAACTCGATCGGATTGTCTGTCAGTGTGCCGATCTTCAATAACCGTCAAACTAAAAGTGCCGTACAGAAAGCAAAATTGCAGTACGAGACGAGCATGTTATCCTTGCTTGACGAACAAAAAACTCTGTACAAGACCATCGAAGGACTCTGGCTGGATGCTAACAGTGCACAGCAACGTTATGCAGCAGCAAACGAGAAGTTGAAGAGTACACAAATCAGCTATGAGTTGATTAGCGAACAGTTTAATCTGGGAATGAAGAATACCATAGAACTTCTTACTGAAAAGAACAACTTGCTGCAAGCACAGCAGGAACAGCTTCAAGCCAAATATATGGCCATACTGAATACGCAGTTGCTGAAGTTCTATCAGGGAGATCAATTAGCAATCTAAATAAAAGCATAATAAACGAATGAAAACGAAAAAGATTATCTTAATCGCTGTGGCAGTCGTTGTGGTAGCAGGTGCAGGAATCTGGTTCTTTGCAGGTTCACCGGCCAAGCACAAAGTCACCTACGCCACTGCCAACGTGAGCAAAGGCGATATTTCAAATTCGGTGACTGCAACCGGAACAATCGAACCGGTGACAGAAGTAGAAGTCGGTACGCAGGTATCCGGTATCATCGACAAGATTTACGTAGATTACAACTCGGTAGTAACCAAAGGACAGCTGATTGCTGAAATGGACCGTACCACATTGCAAAGCGAACTGGCATCACAGCAGGCAACTTACGATGGTGCGAAAAGCTGAATATGAATATCAGAAAAAGAATTATGAACGCAGCAAAGGCTTGCACGAAAAGTCACTGATTAGTGATACGGACTTCGAACAGGCACTCTACAATTATCAGAAAGCGAAAAGTAGCTATGATAGCAGTAAGGCATCGCTCGCGAAAGCGGAACGTAACCTGGCTTATGCTACTATCACCTCACCGATTGACGGAGTTGTTATCAGCCGTGATGTAGAAGCAGGACAAACCGTTGCTTCCGGATTCGAAACTCCGACCCTCTTTACCATTGCAGCCGACCTGACTCAAATGCAGGTAGTAGCAGATGTGGATGAAGCGGATATAGGCGGTGTAGTAGAAGGCCAGCGTGCCAGCTTCACGGTAGATGCTTATCCGAATGATGTATTCGAAGGCGTAGTTACACAAATTCGTCTGGGAGATGCAAGCAGTACGAGCAGTACAAGCACCACCACTACAGTAGTTACTTATGAAGTTGTAATCTCTGCTCCCAACCCTGATTTGAAACTAAAACCGCGTTTGACGGCTAATGTAACGATCTATATTCTTGATAAAAAAGATGTGTTGTCCGTTCCGAACAAAGCCTTGCGATTCACACCGGAAAAACCGTTAATCGGCAATAATGATATAGTGAAAGATTGCGAAGGCGAACATAAACTCTGGACTCGTGAAGGAACCACATTCACCGCTCATCCGGTAGAAGTAGGAATCAGCAACGGTATATCTACAGAAATTATCAGTGGCATTTCCGAAGGAACAAAAGTAGTGACCGAAGCTACCATAGGAGCAATGCCCGGTGAAAATGTGGCTGCTGAAGGAAATCAGGAAAGTGGCGGAGAAAGAAGTCCGTTCATGCCTGGCCCTCCGGGAAGTAAGAAGAAAAATAATTATTCAATGTGCCAATCCGTTATTGGCACATTAACACATTATTTACGATGAAAAAAGTAATTGAAATACAAAATATCAAACGTAACTTTCAGGTAGGCGACGAAACCGTCCACGCATTGCGGAGGCGTTTCGTTCAATATCAATGAAGGAGAGTTTGTTACCATCATGGGGACTTCCGGTTCGGGAAAATCCACGCTGCTTAATATATTAGGCTGCCTGGACACCCCGACCAGCGGAGAATATCTGCTCGACGATATTCCCGTACGTACAATGAGCAAGCCTCAACGTGCCGTACTGAGAAACCGGAAAATCGGCTTCGTCTTCCAGAGCTACAACCTGCTCCCAAAAACGACGGCTGTAGAAAATGTGGAACTACCGCTTATGTACAACTCTGCCGTGAGCGCTTCCGAACGCCGTCGCCGCGCCATCGAATCCCTACAGGCTGTAGGATTGGGGGACCGTCTGGAACATAAATCCAACCAGATGTCCGGTGGACAGATGCAGCGCGTTGCCATCGCACGCGCATTGGTCAACAATCCGGCAGTGATTCTTGCCGACGAAGCGACCGGAAACCTCGATAGCCGTACCTCTTTCGAGATACTTGTACTGTTTCAAAAGCCTTTCATGCAGAGGGACGTACGATTATCTTTTTGTAACACATAATCCCGAACTTTCGCAATATAGCAGCCGGAATATCCGCCTGCGTGACGGTCAGGTTATAGAAGATACAACCAATCCGAAAATTCTGTCTGCTGCCGAAGCGCTGGCCGCATTGCCGAAAAACGACGAGGATTAATAATTATTCAATGTGCCGATATACTAATGTGCCGATTGGCTGTACAATAAACAAGTTGGGAGAGTATACCTTCAGGAAATTGCCCCATTAGTATATGGACAAATTAGCAAATTATTCATTATGAATGGAACTAATTTATTTAAGATAGCTCTCCGGGCATTGGCAAACAACAAGCTACGCGCTTTCCTCACCATGCTTGGTATCATTATCGGTGTCGCTTCCGTCATCACGATGCTGGCTATCGGACAAGGTTCGAAGAAAAGCATCCAGCAGCAGATTTCCGAGATGGGATCGAACATGATTATGATTCATCCAGGAGCTGATATGCGCGGAGGTGTCCGGCAAGACCCGTCTGCTATGCAGACGTTGAAGCTTGCCGACTACGAAGCCTTGCGTGATGAGACAAGTTTCCTGTCTGCCATCAGTCCCAACGTTTCGTCATCGGGACAGCTCATTGCCGGTAACAACAACTACCCAGCTTCCGTGAACGGTGTCGGAACAGAATACCTCGACATCCGCCAGCTGACTGTTGAAAACGGAGAGATGTTCACAGAGGCCGACATACAGAGTTCGGCGAAAGTATGTGTGATTGGAAAGACTATAGTAGACAATCTTTTTCCGGACGGAAGTGATCCGGTTGGTAAGATTATCCGTTTCAACAAAATACCTCTTCGTGTAGTAGGAGTGCTCAAAGCAAAAGGGTACAACTCCATGGGACAAGACCAGGATGCCGTAGTGCTTGCACCATACACCACAGTGATGAAACGTCTGCTTGCCGTTACGTATTTGCAGGGAGTGTTTGCCTCTGCCCTTACCGAAGATATGACGGATTATGCTACTGACGAAATCAGTACGATCCTCCGTCGCAACCATAAGCTGAAAGCTTCGGATGACGATGATTTCACCATCCGTACCCAACAGGAATTGAGTACAATGCTCAACTCAACCACCGATTTGATGACAACCCTGCTGGCTTGTATCGCAGGTATTTCGCTGGTAGTAGGGTGGTATCGGAATTATGAATATCATGTATGTATCCGTTACGGAACGTACCCGTGAAATCGGTCTGCGTATGTCTGTCGGTGCACGTGGAGTCGATATTCTAAGCCAATTCCTTATCGAGGCCATCATGATTAGTATCACGGGAGGTATCATCGGGTGATTATCGGCTGCGGAGCTAGCTGGATTGTCAAGAGCGTAGCGCATTGGCCTATCTATATCCAGCCGTGGAGTGTATTCCTTTCCTTCGCAGTATGTACCGTTACGGGCGTCTTCTTCGGATGGTATCCGGCTAAGAAAGCAGCTGATTTAGACCCGATAGAAGCCATCAGATACGAATAATTGATTGACAACCGTCGGTTGTCAATTAAAAAATTATCTTTGTCTTTATGAAACAAACCTTTACATCCGCACGTCGTCCCCTGGAGATACTGATACACATTATCAGCTGGGGGATTATGTTCGGTTTCCCGTTCTTCTTCGTCGAACGTGGAAACGGGAACATTAATTGGATGGCTTATACACGCCACCTTGCCGTACCACTCTCTTTCATGATTGTGTTCTACGTGAATTATTTCATTCTTGTGCCGCGCTATCTGTTTCCAGAGTCAGGCCAAAAAGATATATCGTCTACAACATTATCTTTTTTATGTGTCATCGGCATTTTGTTACATCTCTGGCAAAAGCCTGACATTCGATCCGTCATTTGCACCCAAAGCCAAAAGACCGGGTATGCCTCCGGGATGGCTATTCTTCCTTAGAGATATGTTGAGCCTCGTATTTACTATCGGCCTAAGTGCCGCTATCCGTATGAGCGCGCGATGGACGCAAAATGAAGCTGCCCGCAAAGAGGCGGAACGAAACCGTGCGGAAGCGGAACTGAAAAATCTGCGAAACCAACTGAACCCTCACTTTCTGCTGAATACCCTGAATAATATCTATGCACTGATTGCATTTGATTCGGACAAAGCGCAACAAGCAGTTCAGGAGTTGAGCAAACTGCTTCGTTATGTGTTATATGATAACCAACAAACGTACGTTCCTCTCTGTAAAGAGGTTGATTTTATCCGAAATTACATTGAACTGATGCGCATCCGCCTGTCGGCCAATGTACAGATGATTACTAAATTTGATATTCAGCCTGACAGTCAGACGCTTATTGCTCCGCTTATCTTTATCTCATTGATAGAGAATGCTTTCAAGCATGGCATCTCCCCTACTGAATCGAGTTTCATCAGTATTCATCTTTCGGAGAATGATAAGGAAGTGATTTGCGAAATTCGCAACAGTAATCATCCAAAGACAGTGGAGGATAAAAGTGGCTCGGGTGTGGGACTGGAGCAAGTCAGCCGCCGGTTGGAGATTCTTTATCCCGGGGCTTATACCTGGTCGAAAGGTATCTCAAAAAGATGAAAAAAGTATATGAATCGAAATTAAGTATCAAGATCAGAGAGTAGATTTCAAAACATTGAATATAAAAACTTTAGATATAAAATAGTATGATGTTACGTTGTGCAATTGTTGACGATGAGCCGTTAGCTCTTAGCTTGTTAGAGAGTTACGTGAATAAAACCCCGTTCCTGCAACTCGTAGGAAAGTATTCCAGTGCGGTTCAGGCGATGAAAAGAATTGCCGGGCGAAGAGGTCGACCTCCTGTTTCTGGACATTCAGATGCCGGAGCTTAACGGTCTGGAGTTCTCGAAGATGGTAGATCCGCATACCCGTATTGTGTTTACCACCGCTTTCGGACAGTATGCCATCGACGGTTATCGTGTCAACGCACTCGATTACCTGCTGAAACCAATCTCATACGTTGATTTCCTGCAAGCTGCCAACAAGGCCCTTCAATGGTTCGAACTTTGTGCAGAAACCGGAAGAGATAGACAGTATTTTTTGTGAAAAAGTGACTACAAACTGGTGCAAGTGGACTTGAAGAAAATCATGTATATCGAAGGACTGAAAGATTATATTAAAATATATACGGAAGATGCTTCCAAACCTATTCTATCACTGATGAGTATGAAAGCCATGGAAGAGCTCTTGCCATCCAGTCGTTTCATACGTGTGCACCGCTCCTTCATCGTACAGAAAGATAAGATACGTGTGATCGATCGCGGGCGTATTGTTTTTGACAAGACATATATTCCTATCAGCGATAGTTACAAGCAAGTTTTTCAGACTTTTCTTGACGAAAGGAGCTAATTATTCATGAATTTATCGGTAAAAAGTGAATTTTGTCGATTATAGTTTGCCAAAACCCGTTTTATATCTACCTTTGCAACGAACAGAAAGGGATTGTGAAATTCCAAGAATAGAATAGTTTAGTTAAGTCTAGTTTAGTTTTTGTGTTAATAGCTCCCTCGTCGCGGACGAACTAGGGAGCTATTTTTATAATTGATATACAACAAACTATTAAATTCAAATCGAGCCCTTTTCTTTCTTAATGAGTATTTATCATTGAAAGTTAAAACGTCACTTTTGACGTTATTTACATTGCCGCAACCGTACTGCGGCAATACATACTAATTAAATAGAATTTAAACATGGCTAATCTATTTATTTTATTACCAGTCATATTATATCAAAAGAAAACGAAAAAAAGTGGCTTGATCATCATTTGAATAAAACTGGAATCAAGTCACTTTTAAGACCTTCTGATGAAAATAAAATGTTTGCATACCAAATAAAAACGACTTTCTAAAGAAGGATTCGGAAGATGAAACAATACTACAAAAAACTTAAAAATTTAAACAGCTAATTTTACTACTTGAATTTTAAATTAGGTTATTATAGAATTCACCATACGTTTCTCCCATATCTATAATATCAATGTCATTTATACGATAAGAAATCGAAAAAGAACATCTGGGTCATAATTAATATTTATACATTGATCTTTTTTGTAACTTTACATGTTTTGAGAAAGAAGCAGATGTATTATATCTTGCATTTTTACAGCTACAAACATAAACATTATAAAATACATTAGAAAAAGCTTCTCGATATTCAAGTTCAACCCCTCCATTTCTATCAATATTACATGTTGTAATTGGAGAATCCATTCTATCATAAACTTCCTTTATAATATTCCACATTTCAATTGTTAAATGTGAGGGAATATTCCACTTTGTAGCATACTTGTTAAATGAAGACATACATTTTGCAGCACAACTCATCGCCTGTTCTTTATTCATAGCATTAAAATTTGATTTATTTTTCAAACGTACTAAATAGTTTCGTTATTAACAAGTTAAAGGACTTTTTTTATTCTATAACATGTGTATTCTAAATTTATACCAAGAATCTAACTTACTTTGTCATGGATTAGAATAAATCAAAGAACTATTTTCCATAGATTACAGGAATATTATTGCACAAAATATACATATTTTCCATAACTTTGCAGCGATAAAGTCTCACACAAATGGAATATAGCGTAGAAGAACTAAAAAATGCATTAATAGAGAAATGCAAGAGTGAAGGTATCCTGTATGCAACGGTTGCAATGGACCGTCGTACTAAAGAAATGATTCTTCCTGATACTTTAGAAGGAGCCCTGAAACATCCGGAATACTTTGTATGTACCTGCAGGAGAGTGAAAGATCAATATATAGTGGAGGAGATTACCAAAGTGTAATCCTCCTCCAATCTTTTATTTTTTTATTCGCCCAATTCACCCAGCAAATCGTAGGAAGGAGCAAAGAAAAGCGTTCCTGTTACAGCTGTGCTGAAGTCAAGCAAACGATCGGTGTTCCCTACAGGATTCCCGATGAACATACTTTCCAACATCTGCCGGGTCGTAGTGAATGTACTTGCATATCCAATGAAATATGTGCCGTATTCTCCTTTTGAAGTATTGGCAAACGGCATATTGGCACGCAATATTCAGGTCATCACCAATATTAGTGACGGCATTATGCGCATTTTGAGGTTTCTCCTCGTCAGACAGCTCGACATCGTTAAACTTACGACGACCGATCACTTTCTCCTGTTCTTCCACAGGCAGAGCGTTCCATGCAACCATATCATGAATATACTTCTGTACAAATACATAACTGCCTCCTGCAAAATCAGCATCCTCCTCGCCAATCACCGCAAAATGATAGGGTTCTCATCGACAGCCGGATTCTCCGTTCCATCCACAAAGCCGATAATCGCCTTACCATCCATATACCTGAAACCGTGAGTTTCGTCGACAGGTTCAACCACGCCTTGAAGTTTCTCATCGATGATAGATGCAAACTCAAAACATAATCCCATCTGTTTTGCACGGATATGAAACAATAAGTCGCCCGGGTAGAAACTTTGCCGTATGCTTCTCGCCTTTTATCTCTTCGAAAGTTTTCAGTTCTTTTGGGTTTTCCCTGTTCCGGGAAAAAGACGGTTCCAGGCATCGGCTCCAAATCCCATGGTACAACTGAACATCATATCAGGAAAACGGTTACGCATGCTGCGAATCATGCCCGAGAAATTAGCGCACATCTTTTACTTTGCCAAGAGTTTCGGGAGTATCTTTTTAGAGTATAAACAATAAAAAAATGACATTTTCGCCTTGTTTCCCCCGCTACGTCTTGTGGTATATTACCACCAAATGAATGTTGATAAGGATTCATATTTTTCTTTTTTTTCTATTAGTTTCGTCAATGAAATAGTTCTGTTCTAACTCATCTTTTTTATTAGGATCTTCAATATATGCGGCAGCCCGGCATCCATAAACAGTTCTACATTTTGCGCATGATGAGCCACATAGGCTGCGGGACCAGTGTCTCCCGAATTACAGATTTCTTCTACTACGTCGAGCTTTATTTTTTTCCGGTAATCAGGAAAAATGACATAGCGGGCATTCTGAATGGGGTATCCCGTCATTGCGATGCGCTTCTGCCCGTTACGGGGATGCACTGACCACATAAATAGAGTTTGAAGTCAGCAAATCTTCTTGCCCGGGAAAGATCGAAGAAGTGTGTCCGTCATCTCCGGCTCCCAACAGTATAATATCGAATTCGGGCCAACCACGCTTCAACGGTACTTGCTGCCGGACTAACTCCGAATAACGGACCGCTTCTTTTCGCAGGCTTCGCCTCTCCACGAATACGGAATACATTTCATACAGAAATAGGAGTCAAACCCAAAAAGAAGGTTGCGCATCATTCCGTAATTACTGTCCGAATCATCGGGAGGCACACAACGTTCATCCACCCAATAAATCCGCATACGATCCCACGGGGTAATTTCCATATATTCATTCGCCCATAAATCGAACATCAGAGCAGGTGTGTTGCCACCGCTGACTGCGATATTGAACACTCTGTCCGGCTCTTCATTCATGATTTCCACCAGGCGGAGTATCAATGCTCGTGAAGTTTCAATTGATGAGGGAAAAACTGATAGTTTCATAATTCACAATATTGATCTGTATTTGTCAAATTCTTACAAGGATTCGTCCAGTCAGCCCCATGTTCGTGCATCATTGCTTCACTTTCCAAAGGTCCCCACGTACCTGCGGGATAACCGTAAAGAGGCGCATCGGGGTTATCTTTCCAATAGCGGAGCACCGGATCGAAAGAATTTCCATGAGGCTTCTACTGCATCACTTCGAGTAAATAAAGTCGGATCGCCCTGGATACAATCATCTATCAGACGGGCATAAGCGTCACCACTAGGCACACCGCCCAACTGTGCATAACTGAAATCCATCGTCACCTGGCGGACTTCGAAACCTGCACCGGGGACTTTCATTCCGATTTTGAGCACAATTCCTTCATTCGGTTGCAAACGAAGGATCAATTTATTAGCCCGCGGACAGTTGCCACCGGCACAATGAAACATCTGATGAGGTGTCTCCCGGAAATGCACAACGATTTCCGTTACTTTCGTCGGCATTTGTTTACCTGTACGAATGTAGAAAGGAACGCCGCTCCACCGCCAGTTACTAATGCCCAGTTTCATGGCAATATAAGTTTCCGTGCGCGAATCGGGAGCCACGCCTTTTTCTTCACGGTATCCTTTCTTACTACCGGAGGCTGTATATTGTCCGCGAACAATATGTTCATTCAAATCGATATCATTCAATGGAGTAAGAGATTCGTAGACCTTCACCACTTCATTACGGAAATTGTCTGCATTGAAAACAGCAGGCGGTTCCATAGCCGTAAGGGCCACGAGCTGTATCAGATGATTCTGCACCATATCCCGTAGCGCACCTGCCGTTTCATAGAACCCGCCTCGTTGCTCGATACCCAGATTTTCTACGGCTGTAATTTCTACGTAGTCAATATAGTTACGATTCCAGAGAGGTTCGAAGATACCGTTGGCAAAACGGAAAGCCAGTACATTCTGGGCCGTTTCCTTACCGAGAAAATGGTCGATACGGTAAATCTGATGCTCATTGAATACAGAGGCATACGTTTTATTCAGTTCACGTGCCGATTCGAGATCATAACCGAAAGGTTTCTCGACGATGATACGTGAATGGGGAGTGTTGAGTCCGGCAGCTTTCAAATAGAGGGGCACTACTCCGTAAAGTGATGGCGGAGTGGCAAGATAGAACAGCAGATTGTCCGGATCTACCTCATTAGTCAATTCAACCAGACGTTGACGGAGTTGCGGGTAACCTTCTTCTTTTGCCGGGTCCATCGGTAAATAGTAGAGATGGGAGACAAACGAAGCCATCAGAGCTGTGTCCTGTTCTTCGGACTTTACGAACTGTTGCAGTTCTTCTAATATATAGGAACGGTAGTTATCGTCAGAGTAGACCGTACGCCCGATACCCAATATAGAATACTCTCCGGTCAACCGCTTTTCACGGTAGAGGGAGTAAAGGGCAGGCATCAGCTTACGCTTGGTCAAATCACCTGACGCACCGAAAATTATCATTGCAAATTTATCCACTTTATTAATTTCTAAATATGAATTATAGGTTTACTCAAACATTATAGGTACCCGATTTCGTATCTCCTCCGTGGCCTGTCCAGTTCTCGTGAAAGAACTGTCCGCGCAACTCATCCTTACGCTCGAAAGTGTGCGCACCGAAATAATCGCGTTGTGCCTGCACAAGATTGGCGGGCAGATCGGCAGATGTGAGCGAATAGAAATAGTTCAGCGCAGAAGAGAAAGCAGGAACAGGGAAGTTCTTCTTTCATGGATTCCGCCACCAGGCTCTTCCATCCGGGAAGCAATGTCTTCATTTCTTCTTTAAAATAAGGAGCCAACAACAAGTGTTTAGGCTTGTCGGTGGCTTCGAAGAGCAGCTGCAATATCGTTCAGGAATATACTGCGGATGATGCATCCCCCACGCCACATACGCGCAATGGAAGCCAGGTCGAGATGCCAGCCGAAAGCGTCGGAAGCACGTTGCAACACGGCGAATCCTTGAGCATAAGAGACGAGTTTGGAAGCATAAAGAGCAGAAAATATATTCTTTTACGAGTTCCACCTTATTATATATAGGTTGTGTATGTTGACACTGGAATTGCTTGGAAGCCAAGATGACGCAAGTCTTTCTGTGCAGAAAGGCTTCGTTCGAATACCGCTGTGGCAATCAATCCCAACGGCATGCCGAGTTCCATAGCGTTGATGACCGACCATTTGCCGGTTCCTTTCTGTCCGGCTGCATCCAGGATTTTATCAATGAGATAACCTCCGGATTTGTCTTTATGCCGCAGAATGTTGGCGGTGATTTCGATCAGATAACTGCGGAGTTTGCCTTCGTTCCAACGGGCAAAGACATCAGCCATTTCCTCATTGGTCAGATCCAGCAACTTTTTCATCACCCAATAGGCTTCGGCGATCAGCTGCATATCACCATATTCGATACCGTTGTGAATCATCTTCACAAAATGACCCGATCCGGCAGGGCCTACCCATTGGCAACAGGGAGTGCCGTCCGGTGCTTTTGCCGCAATACTTTGAAGAATCGGTTTCACTTCCGGCCATGCTTTTTCCGAACCGCCGGGCATGATAGAAGCTCCATTCAAGGCTCCCTTCTTCACCGCCGGACACTCCGCTACCGACGAAGAGAAATCCTTTCGACTCCGCCAGTTTGACGCGGCGGTTGGTATCTTCGTAATTGGAATTACCGCCATCAATAAGAATGTCTCCCGGTGAAAGCAGCGGGAAAAGCTGATCCATCAATTCGTCAACCGGACTTCCGGCACGAACCATCATCATAATCTTACGGGGAATAGCTATCGAATCTACAAACGCCTTTATATCTGTGAATCCTTCGATGTTTTTACCTTTTGCACGACCATTCAGGAAGCGTTCTACCACCCCCTCTTCTACTCCGGGAACAGTACGGTTATATACCGACACATGCCACCCCTTACTCTCCATGTTTAAAGCAAGATTCTCGCCCATCACAGCCAAGCCGATAAGTCCGATATCTGTTTTTATTCTGATTTGCCATAACTTGTATATTTTGAATATTCTGTATCTTAGTAACAGTTGAAATGCACATTTGTTCGCAATATTTTAGATTAAAATATTATTTTTGTGGTCTACAAATAAAATCAAGGATGAAGAAGATCAAAATCGGTTTGTTGGCACGCATCGTAATTGCCATCATTTTGGGTATTGCCATCGGCACTTTTTTCCCAGCTCCGCTAGTGCGAATATTCGTTACTTTCAACGGCATTTTCAGCGAGTTTCTCAATTTCTCTATCCCGCTGATTATCGTCGGACTGGTTACGGTGGCTATTGCCGACATCGGAAAAGGCGCAGGAAAAATGCTACTCGTGACAGCTTTGATCGCCTACTTCGCTACTCTTTTTTCAGGCTTTCTCTCCTACTTCACAGGAGTCACCGTATTTCCTTCGCTCATCGAACCGGGTGCACCACTTGAAGAAGTAAGCGAAGCGCAGGGAATCCTCCCCTACTTCTCCGTCTCCATTCCGCCACTGATGAACGTAATGACAGCTCTGGTTTTAGCTTTCACACTGGGGTTAGGACTGGCGTCACTCAACAGCGACGCATTGAAAAATGTGGCACGTGATTTTCAGGAAATTATCGTACGAATGATAAGTGCCGTCATTCTACCTTTGCTACCGCTTTATATCTTCGGCATATTCCTCAATATGACACATTCGGGGCAAGTATATTCTATCCTAATGGTGTTTATTAAAATTATCGGAGTCATCTTCGTTCTTCATATTTTCCTGTTGGTTTTTCAGTATTCCATTGCGGCATTGTTTGTGCATAGAAATCCATTCAAATTGCTTAGCAAAATGCTGCCCGCTTACTTCACGGCATTGGGTACACAATCATCTGCAGCCACCATTCCCCGTGACACTGGAACAGACCAAAAAGAACGGGGTATCTGCCGAAGTGGCCGGATTCGTGATTCCGCTCTGCGCCACCATTCATCTGTCGGGCAGCACACTGAAAATCGTAGCCTGCGCACTGGCATTGATGATGATGCAGGGAATGCCGTTCGACTTCCCCTTGTTTGCCGGATTTATCTTTATGCTGGGCATCACAATGATAGCCGCACCGGGTGTTCCGGGCGGAGCTATCATGGCCTCTCTGGGAATTCTTCAATCCATGCTCGGCTTCGACGAATCGGCACAGGCTTTGATGATTGCGCTTTACATCGCAATGGACAGTTTCGGCACAGCCTGCAACGTGACGGGCGACGGAGCTATCGCTTTGATTATCGACAAAATAATGGGGAAAAACCGTGCTGAATGACTGTGCTGAAAAATAATTGGAAAGTCACTTGGCTGGGTCACAAAAAATGCCGACATTTGCACCCACATTTTCAATTATATAAATAATTAGCGTATGAAAAAAGCCCTAATTTCAGGCATCACCGGGCAGGATGGTTCTTATCTTGCCGAATTTCTCTTGCAAAAAGGTTACGAAGTACACGGTATACTCCGTCGTTCTTCTTCATTCAATACGGGACGTATCGAACATCTGTATTTTGACGAATGGGTGCGCGACATGAAACAGAAACGTACGATCAATCTGCATTATGGGGATATGACAGATTCTAGTTCGTTAATTCGTATTATTCAACAGGTGCAACCGGATGAAATCTACAATCTCGCTGCTCAAAGCCACGTGAAGGTTTCATTCGACGTCCCGGAATACACAGCCGAAGCGGATGCTATCGGTACGTTGCGTATGCTCGAAGCTGTACGCATCCTGGGACTGGAAAAGAAAACCCGCATCTATCAGGCTTCTACTTCCGAATTGTTCGGTAAGGTGCAGGAAGTTCCACAAAAAGAGACAACTCCATTCTATCCCCGTTCTCCGTATGGGGTAGCCAAACAATATGGTTTCTGGATTACTAAAAACTACCGCGAAAGCTATGGTATGTTTGCTGTAAACGGTATTTTGTTCAATCACGAGAGCGAACGCCGTGGTGAGACGTTCGTTACACGTAAAATTTCGCTTGCTGCCGCACGTATCGCACAGGGCGAACAGGACAAACTGTACCTGGGTAATCTGGATTCTCTTCGCGACTGGGGATATGCCAAGGATTACATCGAATGTATGTGGCTAATCCTGCAACATGATGTTCCCGAAGATTTCGTTATTGCTACCGGAGAAATGCACACAGTACGCGAATTCGCAACGTTGGCATTCAAGGAAGCAGGCATCGAACTTCGTTGGGAAGGTGAAGGCGTGAATGAGGAAGGTATCGACGTAGCTACCGGAAAGTCTTCTGGTAGAAGTTGATCCGAAGTATTTCCGTCCATCGGAAGTAGAACAATTGCTGGGCGACCCGACTAAAGCTAAAACACTGTTGGGCTGGGATCCACGTAAAACATCATTCGAAGAACTGGTAAGTATCATGGTGCGCCACGATATGGAAAAGGTGAAGCGGATGATTGCTACCAAACATTAAAACTTGCTTACTAATAGAATGGAAAAGAATGCAAAGATATATGTAGCAGGACACCGCGGACTTGTGGGATTCATATTGGAAGAATTTGCAGGATAAAGGATACACCAATCTGGTAGGCCGCACTCACAAAGAGCTTGATCTGCTGATGGCACGGCTGTCCGTAATTTCTTCGATGAAGAACAGCCGGAATATGTATTTTGCCGCTGCCTTTGTGGGTGGTATCATGGCGAACAGCATCTACCGTGCCGACTTTATCTACAAGAATCTGCAAATTCAACAGAATATCATCGGAGGCTTCCGTCACCATGTAAGAGATTTGTCTTCGCGGGCGTGTATTTATCCACGCGATGCCGAACAACCGATGAAAGATATTATTTGCCGCTACCGTTAGGGCCATACCAGCGAGCCGTGCTTGCAATCTGAAGTACT